>Ga0208643_1000398_pt1 | contig 29577 bp, 28 predicted proteins | sample VirMetDEL_Nov_12_FD_184516 | JGI IMG/M metagenome (GOLD analysis project Ga0208643, IMG submission 184516) | Aqueous microbial communities from the Delaware River and Bay under freshwater to marine salinity gradient to study organic matter... | ecosystem: Environmental > Aquatic > Marine >...
CAGTCATTTTTATATAGTTATTAATTATTATTATTGTATACACAGTATAACACACAAACAAACAAATTGCAAATTTAAATTACACTTTCTTTTACTCATGGTTTAGTTTTGGCTATTACTTGCTATTTCTCGCGTATTCTTTAGCTTTACAAACCTTTTGTTTGTTGTGTTGTGTTTTGTCTAAAGCTTGTAGTCTGCTAGTTTAATAAACTGCTACTATGTTATACACAGTACCGTTTAGCTTGTTAACGGTTAACATAATATTTATTATGTGAAGTGTTTTGTTTACCTCTCTTTTGTATGAAAGCCGCCAAGGTTAAGTGCTGGCTTTGTAGAGAGTTTAATGAGTGATTTTAAGTGGTGGGCTTTTTATCTGTTTAGCTTGTTTTTTACTTGTTTTTGTAGTACACCACTCAGTCACGCCGCAACTTTCAAGCTAAATGCTTACACTCTTATAGCTTGTATAACTAATGTATACAACCCATAGACTTATAGTCTAACGCAAGGCATTCAAGCTATCATGTTAGCACTCGGTGTGCTTGTGTGCCAGAGGTTCATGCTTACTATGTACTATAGCATAGGGTGTGAGTTTGTAAAGTCCCCTTGTGTTATATGGGTTTGTGTCTTCCTTTAAGTGGTTTATTTTGGTAGGGCTTCAAGCCTTTTACTTGCAAACCGTCAATATGATAAACTGTCAACATACCCCGCCCCATACCCCCCGCATTCATTTATATAGATGATACTCCTTATTATATTTTTACATTCATCTAGCACAATATTTGAAAATCTGAAACATTGACATTTCGCCATCCTCGGTTCAACTGTAAATAAGGGCTTAAATGAGAGCTTCTATCCACACTATCAAAAACCGATAGAGTGGTGAACAGCAGCGTGCTAGCTAAAAGTATATATAAAAGCTGAATGTAGAGCCATTATAACCAGACTATCAAAAAGTGATAGAGTGGTGAAGTGCGCTATAGGAGCCAAAACACCTTCGCCAAAAGGGAGTGTATAGCCAAAAAAACCAGTCTATCAAAAAATGACATCAAATGCTTAAACATGTAAACAGTATAGTTATATAATAATATATATATATATATATAACTAATATATTTATATTATATGGCAGAGTGGTACATGGTAATATTCTTGCGTCTCACTTCGTTCGCCGTAAGCTTACTAACTCTTAGTCGTTATTAAAACCAAACTTACTAAGTTTCTATCTATAAAGCTTTTTAGCCATGTTCCGCTTTTTATATAAGTTCCGTTTCTTCATACATAGTAATATAACTCTTAACACCTATTTAAATGAGCTGTAAGCATATCCTATATACATTTCTATACCAATGTATATCTAGGCTTTTTCTGTTCCTTAGAAAGCATTTAAATGAGTTTTAGTTGTTTTCCCTATAAAAGCCCCCTTGACTGCATTTCCTTTTTTCATATAATGAGCTACATAACTAACGAGTAATTATGAGCAAAGACGTACAACAAATAAATAAGCTGTATAAGCAACTCGACGAGAGAAAGCGAAGATATTGATTGGTGGACTTCCGCCCGCAAGACTTTCAACAACCACTCTTAGATGCAGTGTTTGAGAAACAAGAGGGAAGCTTAGAAAATAAATATAGGTTCCTTCTATACCAAGGGGGTAATGGTTCAGGTAAAACCTGTATAGCCATGTACACTGTAGCTTGCTTAGCTCTATGAGAATTATGTAAGGACTACTGAATTAAGTACATAGGGGCGAAGAAGAAAATATATATAGGTACTAAGTCAGGTTCGAACTTGAAGGGTCTTGAGGACTACTTGTTATGAGAGTATAGTGTTACGCGTATACCGCCAGAGTGTGTTAAGAACGTGGTGAGAGATAATGGTTGAGTGAAGGAAATACATCTACATAATGGATGTCGTATAACATTCTTTACGTATGACCAAGGTCGAGAGAGAATACAGGGTACCAACGGTGACCTCTATGTATTTGACGAAGAACCTACTAAGTCTGACATATTCTATGAGGGTTTGGCGAGACTGCGAACTAAGAAGGCACAAGCTATTTATAGCTTCACTCCTTTAAGTGGGCACACTGCTGTATATGAATATTTCTACGAGCAGGAGAGTGAAAATGTAATTGCCCAGTCGTTTATAACTGTTGTAAATTCTTTACAAAATAAACATGGGGACCATACATGGGCAGAGGGTTTGACAGAGATGGAACGTAAAATGCGTATAGAAGGTTTATTCATACCACCAAGTGGGCTTGTATATGCAAATTTCAGCAAAGAAAAAAATTGCATACCATTTTTCAATCCAAAAGAAATGTGAAATGTTTCCTATTATGGCGCGGTGGACTTCTGAGTGAAGCATCCAATGGCGTTTGCCTTTATAGCTGTAGACGAAGACAATAATATTTATGTCTTTGACTTAATATATGGAAGTGGTATACTTATTAAGGACCTTGTAAGGGGTGTAATAGAAAAGAAAAACCACCACAAAATAGACTTTGAATATATAGTTGCTGACGCAGCTGGAGCTAGAGAAAGGGCAGAAATGAAGGATTGTGGAATGAATACCATGCCTGCGGACAAATGGTCTAAGGGAGAAAATCAAACAAGTAATAGGCGTGCTGGTATTATGAAAGTAAATCAAATGCTTTCCGACTGAAAGATATTTGTTGCCGACCACTTAAAGCAAGCCATACGAGAGTTTGAAACCCATTACTATAAAGAGAACTGAGTTGATGGAGCTGTTGAGAAGACTAATGATGATTTCCTTGATGCTCTACGTTACTTTATATTTGGGTATAAACCACCTAAATATATAGCTAGTATAGAAAGTAGCTTTGAAAGAAAGCATGGGTTTAAATATAGTAAACAGAAAGTTAAGAATAGTTGAAAAAGAAGTCCTTATTAATAATAAATAAAAATGACAAAAGCACAACACAAAGTAGAGGAACGCCTCGTAGTACTTAAGAGTATAAAAGATATTGATGGACTTATAGACGGTCAGAAGGTATGGAGAAAGAATAACAAGGCTCAGAGAGTTGCCAAGAGAAGTGACGACAAGAGTGACTACATGACTAATGTAGGTTTCACTATTAAATCAGGGAAAGATGCTGAACTATTAGCGGGACTACAAGAGTATGACTTTATACCCCTAGACGAAGACGCACGGGCTAATATGGAACCAGTGAAGCTTAATTGGAAATATTGGTGGCTCATGTCTAAAACAGACAAAGTGCTTTCTAAGGTAATCCCAGAAGCTACAGCATTTGGTACGGGAGTCTTGTATGAATCTATTAAAACCATTAAGAGAAAAATAAAGGAACCTACAATTGATGAAAGTGGAAAAATAACTTATAATGAGAAAATTGTTGTTGACTATGATGGAGTGTGGTGTGAACAAATACCATGGGAAAACTTTTTCATTGATGGAACTGACATTGATAATTCAAATGAAGCTGTATGGATTAAGTATTGGGATAGGGGTGAGTTTATTAAAGAACATGAACTAAATCCAAACTACAAAGGTATTTCTAAGTCTCTTCCTTTATGAAAGACGTACACTGTTGTTGACGGGGAAGTTGATAATAAGCTTAACCAAGATAATGAAAGTGTTGTTACTGAAATGCGTTATTACAATAAGAGTGAAGACCAACTCATTATATTAGCAAATGGGCAAGAAATATATAATGCTCCCATGCCTTCTCTACATAAAGAACTTCCTTTCTGTCCTTTCTTTGACTACCAAGTAATTGATAGATTCTGGGGAATGGGTGAATATGAGCTTCTATGGGAAGATATACAATATAGAGATGCACTACGTTCTCTAAGTATAGATGTAATTAAGGCTCAAATGGGTATTACAATGGTTGACGATACAGTGAGTATAGATGAAACTACATTTGAACTAGGAACTACTTCATACACTAAGGTGAGTGATGTTAATTGAGTTAAGTTCTATTCTCCAAGTGTCTCTACTACAAGTATAGATAATGCAGAACAGAAGGTTGATAATGACATGATTGCTAAAACTGGGCAGAACTTTAAAGCGCAACAACTTTCTACAGGTGAAACTGCGGAAGGAACTAGAGCTAAAACTGAAAGCGCACAAAAGAAAATTAATCTAAACCTAAAGATAAATGGGTATAACTTCTTTGAGCGACTAGCTAGACTTAGAATGTCAAACATTCAACTGTTACACAGAACATGAAACGTAGAAATATTTACGAAAGGTGTTGATATAGATAGTAATTGAGTTTCTTCTCCAGTTAATGGAGGATATGGTAGTTTTACTATGAAGCCAGATATGGTGAAGGGTAAATTCAACATAGTACCTATTACTGAATCTATACTAGGACTTAGTGAAGAGAAAGATATAGAACATGTACTTAGATATAGTGAAGTTGCTGGTAATATAAAAGATGCAAATGGGCAACCTGTAGTTTCTTGAAACAAAATTGTAGAGCAAATTTCAGAGAAAATGTGATTTGATTATGCGGAAATGACAGCAACTTCAGACTCAAGCAAATCTCCAGAAAGTGTTATTAGTGACCTAAAGGCTAATAACGAAGGGACATCAATTTCTCCAACAGACCCGAACTCTCCAGACTTCGTACCACCAGAACAAAGAAGTTGAAGCTCAAACGCAGTGCCAACAAGTGGAGGTCGAGCTAGCTTAGTCTAGCAAAACCCCCTCTTGACTTCCTTTTCCTTTTTAATACAATGAATACATGAGTGAAATAATAACAATAAAGAAAACAAGAAAGCCTCGCAAAAAGAAGGTGGGAAGAAAGCCTTGAGGAACTAATGAAAGTAAAGCAGTAAGAATACTGGATGCAAACAAAATTGTTGATTATACAATTACGGGCGCTCCAGCTATTACTAGCGAAGAAAACATTGCCGCGTGAGTTAAGCCTAACTCTCCTCTCTCTATACAGCAAGCATGCTTAGAAGTGGGAATGGATAGAATGCTGTTCTATTATTATAGAGATACGGTGCCAGCCCTTAAAGAAAAACATGTAGACTTTAAAGCTAATAGGCGAGAGTTACTTAAAGATAAGAGTGAGGATAAAATATATGAGGCTCTACATTGAAAACTTAATATTACCGATAAGGATATACTTGATACTGCGAAGTGGATGAGTGAGAAAACAGATAAGGCTTACAATCCGAAAGTAGAGATTGAACAAAAATCCATAGCTCTAAACTTCGACCTATCTATAGAAGACATGGAATCACAATTATTAGACCTAATTAGAAAATAGTATGAATGCAATAAAACTTATTAAAGAATTTCTTGAATATAAAAGAAGTTTACGAAATCATTCGATAGACATAACACCAGATAATAAAAGAAAGCTGGTTGCGTTTGATTATAGTGTAGCTGAAAATATATTTAATATAACATTAGATAGGTTGAGCAAGGAAATGATAAGTGGTGAACTTTCTCCAGACTATGTCAGGGGCGCTAAGTTCGCACTTCTCCATTTCAAAAAACACTTTAGAGACTAATATATACATAACATAAAATACATATGACAAATTGAGTTACACCAGAAACGGAGATTCAAGCAGGAACAACACAGGAACCATCTAAGGAGGGTACACCTAAAATAGACTATGAAGCTAGACACAAGGAAGCGTCTGATACAATTTCTAAGCAAGCTGAAAGTCAAATTAAGACCAATTTAAAACTGGCAACGCTTGACCCGAAAGAATTACTGAACATGGATACTAAAATGCAAAACAAGATTATTCCTGACCTATATGGTTACAATAACCTTGAAGAGCTTAAACTTATTCAATGAGAAGAATTTTGGAAGAGCAAGGAGGAGAATGAATTATCTGATACTGAAGAGCTATCAAAGAAGATAAAAATTCTTGAATACCAAAACAAAAAGTCTGACGTTAATCGAGCACTCGAAAACTATCAATCTGAGAATAAACAAATTTTCTCTGATGATAAAGGGGCACTTGAAAAACTTGAGGCAGAACTTGCATACATATCTGAAAGTCTTCCTGTAGCCGAAAGGGTACAACGAGCTGGACGAATTGTATTTGGAGATAACTATGTAGATAAAACTACACAAGCATATCTATCTATGCAAGACACATCTATGTCTGGTGGAGCTAACGCTGCTGCAAGTCAAGGTGCGAAAACTAAGAACTCTTCTTTTGCAGACTTTGCAAAACAAGGAGGATTTCTTAAGAAAGACTAATTTATATACATAACATTTACATACAAATGGCTAAACTAATTAATGGTGAGCAATTTAAAAATGAGAGTGGTATTGCTACTAACTCAATCGTTGTTACTTCTGGAGATTTCGTAGCTAAATCAGCTGCTGGTTTCGTTACAGTTAATACTGTTGGAGTACCACTTGAAGGAGTTGCGCATACAGCTAAAACTTTTACTGCTGATAACCAAACTGTAGCAATGGATAGAGTAATCTATGCTGCTAAAGATACAGGAGATATTGTTCGTGTAGAAGTTGCTGCTGACGCTTCAATTACTATTGCTAACGAAGGAGACCTATTCGACATTAACACTGACGGAACAATTGACGTTGCTACTTCTGGTACAGGTGACCAAGTACAAATGACTGAATTCGTTTCACAAACAAACTCTATTTACAAAATTTTGTAATAGAAAATATTTTTAATTAATAATTTATAAAAAAATGGCTCCAATTAATCCACAAACTGGACATTTCTTCGAGAACTCTGCCGACCTTCTAACTCCTACTCTTGTAGATATCATCAACCAACGAGTTGCTGAATCTGGGTACGATGATGAATTTATGAAAGTAGGTTTTGTACAAGAAGCTGTGTTTACAAAAGACGGTACTATCACTTCAATGGTAGGTCCTGAAGCTCTTAAAGAAATTGTTGAAGGTGCAACTGCTCCTCTTATCAACAAAGAACAAGGGTACGAAAAAGGGTTTAAAGTTAAGACTTATGCACGAAAGATGGTTGTTTCAAAACTTCTCTCTAAATGGATAATGAAAAACGAAACTCTTGATTCTGCTGACAATAGTGTTCAAGCAGAAATTAGAAAACTAATGGAAGATGTTACTTTCCTCGCGGACGGTGCTAAACTTACATTAAATAACGAAGGTATTGGTGTTCTTGCAAAAGGATTCACTGTCTCTCAAGCCTATGGTGCAGGTTCTGCTTCTCCAGATGGTAAAGCATTATTTGCTACTGACCACATCATTAAGAAAACAGGTGGTTCATATTCAAATACAGGTACAGGTGCTCTTTCTGCTACAACTCTAGAAGCTGCTATGCAACTTCACAAAGTTACTATCAAAATGGGTAACGGACGAAGAGTTCGAACTGCTTCTGTATATCAACTACTCGTTCCACGAGCACTTGAAACAGCTGCTAGAAAAATCCTTACTGCTGATGGACTTGGTACTGGTTCTTACGACCCAGCTCAAATCACTATCTTCGATTTCAAGGGTAATAAAGTTGAACTTATTGTTTCTGATGTTCTAGGACAAACAGATGATAATGGTTCTACTGTAGGTAATGACGCTCAATGGTTTCTTATTAACTCTGGTCTTGCTAGACAAATTAAAGCATTCCGAGTATTTGAACTATACGGTCAAGAAGTTACAACTTGGTACGATGACGATTCTGGAAACTTCTACGTAAAACTAGATATGGCTTTCGGTGTTGACCATTATCAGCCGGAGGTTGTTGTTGGATATACGTGAGTATAGGCGTAAGCTAAAAACATAAGTGCTAACATAACTTACATATATATAAAAAAGGGAGAGGGGACATTGCTTCTCTTCTCCCTTTATATATATTTACTATTAATCATAAATAAAAATGGAAATAACAACAGCAGTAAATCAAAGACTACTATTTAATAAATTAAACCTACCCAGAGAAGCTAAGAAAATAGAAGCTTTTAGAGGCTCTGTATCAGAGAGTAATTTATCGGAGGTTAAGGGTATTGGTGATGCAACTAAGACAAGATTACATGAGGCATGAATAAGTACAAAGGAACAACTATTAGAAAAAACTGAAGAAGAAATTGGGGAAATTATTACAAATCCACTTGCTCAAAAAGGAGTATTTGCATTTATGAAACTTAATAAATAATAACAAAAAAATGGCTTTAGCAGATATAGAAAATTACAGGTTAGTTGATGGTACAAAGCTTGATAACCTACCTGCCGATGTAAGTCAAGAACTTGCAGACATTGCCGAAGAACAAGTAGCTCAAGACAATGCAATAGCTTTAAATACAGCTAAGGCTACCAATGCCACCCATACATGAGAAGTAACAGGCTCAGGAGTTTTAACTGTATGACCTACAGCTATATCTAATAAGGCTACCCTTACAATAGATGGAACAGAAGAAGTACTTGTAAACGACGGAGGGACACTTAAAAAGACTACAACACAAGATATTGCTGATTTAGGTTGAGGTTGAGGTGGAAGTGGAGATGTAGTATGACCTGCAAGTGCAGTAGATGAAAATATAGCTGGTTTTGATTCTACTACAGGTAAGATAATCAAAGACTTGGGTATTAATAAGTCAGCTATCGTAGCTAATACTTCTAATAGAAACTTATCTAAGGTATCTAGTAATGATACTACAGGAGGTTACTTAAATGGTAAACTAGTTTCAGGTGCAAATATAACTTTTGTGGAGTGAAGTGACTGAGGAGATGAAACACTTACGATATCAGCAAGTGGAGCTTGAGATACAATTAATAACTATTCATCGCTTTGAGACGAGCAGGTATTTAATCCTGATGCCTGACAAGTTACAGCAGATACAGGAGATTTCACTATGAGTTCTGCTAATAATATAGCACATATAACACTAGATGGGGTACAGTTATGACCTACAGAATACTCACAAGCGAGTTCAGTTGTTACAATAACTCCCATAAATTGATTTTCATCTACAGACCAACAAATAATAGTACAACAAGACACTTTTGCTACGAGTAGTACTTGAGTAATTACATGATTTACACAAAAAAGTGCAGCATATACAATCACTAACTCAGACCATACAGTAGAGTGTACAGAAAATACCTTTACAGTTACACTACCTACAGCAATATCTCAAGCTGGTAGAATATTTGTTGTATTTAACTCCTGATTTGGTATAATTACAGTAGACGGAACATGAGGTGAGACTATTAATGGTGACTTAACACAAATACTCTCTACTAATGAGAGTGTAACAGTACAAAGTAATGGAAGTAATTGGATTTTAATTTAACAAAATATTATGACAAATTTATCACAAGAATATAGAATAAAAAACTCAATAGCTCTTATAGAAGATACATATTGAGATGTAGTAAGTGTAGATGCAAAAAAGAAAAATCTAATCAAGTTTTGAAGGAATAATGATATAGGAACAACTGAAGAAATGGTATGGCTTACAGGAGGTACTGAGACACTCCCTACAGGAAATACTATAGATACGATAGTCTCTAACGATGCCTGAGACACACAAGATGTGGTAATTGAGTGACATACATTATCTTGAAGTGACTTAACTTTTGTTATACAAACAGTAACCCTAACATGAACTACAGATGTAACACTAGGGACACCATTATATAGGGCAACAAGACTATATAATAATGGTTCTACTGATTTTGATTGAACTATAACATTAAGAGATGATACTGCAGCAACTACACACCTTTCTACAGACTGAAATAATAACCAATCTCTAAAATGTGCTACATCTACTTCTAGTGTAGACTATTGGATAATAACAGCAGTCACTTGTTCTGTGAATAGACAGAATACAAGAAATGTTGATTTCAGACTACAATTTAAAGAGTTTGGTAAGGTTTGGAGAACTAAGTTACCTATATCAATATCTTCTAATCAAGGTACATATCAAATTATGTTAGACCAACCTATAATAATGACTCCTAACTCAGATATGAGAATACTTGCTACTTCTTCGGGTACAGCTACTTGAGTTGAGGCAATAGTACATTGATATTTAGCATCTATACAATAAAATTATGACAAGGAAAATAAGAATAGCAGACTGAGGAACAGGAGCAAACAACGCAAGTGATGCTCGTGATAATCTATGACTTACTATATGAACAGATGTAGCAGCTCCTAACCAAGACACTACAGGAACTTCTTGAGATACAGATGCTTTAAATAGTGCTACAACTACTATAGACGTATCATCAGCTACAGCACCTACAACTTGACAGGTCTTAACAGCAACAAGTTGAACAGCTGCTACTTGGCAAGATGCAGCTGGAGGGGGTTCAAGTAGCACCACTCTAACACGAACTGCATGAGAAGATATCTCTGTAGGTGAACCATTAAGAGTGGCAAAGTCTACTGTTATGTTTGATATTGTAGGGAGCGGTTCGTCTATAAGTGGTAGTATTTCATATGATTCAACTCGTGAATGATTAGCCCAATCGTTTTTAACTACATCAGCATGAATAGTAGCTACAATAAACTGTAGATTAAGAAAGGTTGGTAGTCCAACTTGAAATCTTACTGCAGCTATATGGGATAGTACAGATGTTTCAGGAACAGCACTCGCTACATCTACAAATACAATATCTGAGTCGGGATTAACTGGCTCATTTGCACGAAATAGCTTTATTTTCTCTGGCTTTGATTTTCTTGATGCTACTACATATTATATGACTATCGAAACAGATAGTGGTATTAGTACTTCAAATTATGTTGAATGGGGAATAAATACATCTGGGGCATCATATCCAAATGGTCAAACATGGAAAAGAGCAACTGGTTCTACAACACTTGTCACAAATGTAGCTTCATGGGATTTTGATATAGAAGTGATTACTCAAGAAGATGTAGACAGTGCATTCTTAGCATCAGGATTAACTACGGCTGATATTAAATTACTATGATTTGCTAAGTCGACAGTAAGTTCTGGTGCGAGTATTGATATAGATACGGCTTGAGTTACAGCAACACAAACAGGACGAGCACTAGGACAGGAATATTTCCTATCTGATACTCCATGAGTGTTATGAACAACAGCGGGAACAGTGAGTAAATCTGTATGAATGGGAATAAGTGCTACTGAAATATTAATTAAAAATACATAAACAAAAATGGAAAAGAAATCAATAATAGAGTCATTCACATGAGTGCTCGCTGGTAAACCAATAATCGGCTCAGGGACTTCTATAAGCGCAGGTATGCTTGCATTTATAGAGGTAACCATGCCCTACTTACAGTTTTTTTCTATAATACTAGGTATATCAATAGGTATACTTACTTTGTATTGATTACTAAATAAGGATAAATAATAATTATGAAAACAATTGAAACAATATTACACTACAACTTAAAAGAAGAGGAAATTGAAGGGCTTTTAATATGAGGTATTATTAATTGATGCGGCGCAAAGAAGTGAATTTCTTTTGATGAGCTTCTAGAGAAAAGCCTTAAGTTATTACCTAAGAAGATAAAAGACTTAGAGTGTTTTGATAAGAGTAAAAGACAAGAGTACCTTGTTGACCTAAAGCGAATATGTTACGAGCACGACATTGATTTCAGGTTCCAGAAAGGATTTATGAAGTCAAACTATAAAATGGCTAAGAAGGTGTATAAATTAAGTCACTGGTTACCATTTAAGTATAAGGTTACATTCTCTATGATAATATTTATAGGTCTTAATAAATTATGAAAAGCTGCCTATAGAGCCGCTGCTAAATAACCCCTTGTTTTTCATGGGGTTTTTAATACAATATATACATATAGCCTAACAATAAAAGTATGAGCATAGAAGCAATAAGAAGAAGTGAGAATTATCAATACGCAAAGAAGGTAGCTAAGAAGTACTTTGTAGCTATACCAAGAGACGCTGTTTTAAACATATGAAACTCCTCTGAATTTAGGGGAGCATTCGATGCTGTTGATAGAAGAGACTATGACTATGAAGACTTCGCTGGAGCTGATAGAGTTGACATGGCTAAGTTCATTGACCTATCCACTTCACTGTCTGAGGTTCAAAATCAATGACTCACAATTGAGAGTAGATATTTCTGCACTGCATTCTCAAACTCAAGTGGAGCAGACATGCAAGATAGAGAAACACATGACAATTTCTATAACTGAATGAGTTTAGGTAGATACATGGTGAATGAAGGTACGATGGATGTTAACGCAGGAGCCTATACAATTGACGCTGTGCGTGCTAACAAGGCTGTAGGTAACATAACATCATATGCGAGAGTAAACTCCTTAGAGAGCTTTAAAGGGGCTCTTTCTAATGGTAGACCAATAGTGGTATGAAGTAATAAAATAGATTGGCGCAAAACTGAGGGTGGTGACAACATTGTGGTTGTCGGTACTTCATATGGACACCTATTCTGCGCAGTTGGATACGATGACGAGACAAAGCTTATTAAATGTTTGAATAGTTACTGAGAAGATAGGTTCGATAAGGGATATTTCTATATCAAGTATGAAGACTACAATGTTTTATTTAATTGAAAATATGCACTCTTCTACAATAAAGATAATATAAATAAACTCAATAAATATATTACCTTCTTCACTGAAGAAAAGAAAGACGGAGTAAAGAGAATACATTCGCGTGATAAAATATCTGTAGCAGATAGGCGGCGAGATAAGAGAATTATATCTCTTGCTATACGAACTGTTTGGAAAATGAATATTACAGAAGAAATGAAAAATATAACCTAAAAAAAACTATGACTGCAAATTATATATACAATGAAACATTAACTGGTGTTGTTGATGGTGTTAATACGGTTTTTACAACTATACAAAACATTGACAAAATAGAGGATGTCTATCTAGGAGGTTCTCCTTATAGAGATTTAACTTACACTGGAGGTACTAATGTTGTTACTCTTGCTGACGCTCCACCACTACTATCAGTTCCAACTATTGACTACTTCTTCAGTACGGTTACTCCAGTTTGACCTTCTGATGCTGTAACATTTGGAGACATTATTGATGACACTTATGAGAAACTTGGGCTTGCTAGAACATCTCCTGTAATACTTGAGAGTCAAGTGCAAAGGCAAATTAATAAAGGGTATAAGCGAATTAAGAATATTAAGTCTTATAAAGATAAGGTTCTTCAGTATACATTCAACAAGGCTAACGATTCGGCGGCTATTGGATACAGTGCTTCTAGTGTAACAACTACAGACACTGACTATGTTCCAGCTTCTGGAGCTGTACTCCTATGAGATACTAGCTTTGTAAACTATTCAACTTATTCTTCTGGTGTATTCTGAGCTACGGCTTGATATGTCTACGCTAGCGGCGATAGAGTGAGTATTGGATATAAACTACCAAGTGGAGTGAAGAGACCTTCTGAGGTGATTATGGATAAGACTATATTAACATATGCAGACAATAGAGAGTTTGTAGTTTATGCTGGTAATAATACATATACAATATTTCAGGATGCAGCATGAGATGAGTACATATTCCTTCCCTATAAAGCTACTGACGCAATAATTACAGTTAAGTATGTTCCTGAGTATGATATATTGGATGACGATACTGATGTAATTAATATATTATATGAATATGCAGACCTTCTATCACTATACGCAGCGTACAACACTCTCCTATTAAGAGAGGATGAAAGATGGATGCCTATCAAACAAGAATATATAGAACTATTAAAAGATTATCAAGCATACAAATCAAGTGCAGTGGATGGAATAAAGAATAAGTTTAGAACAACTCCATTAGTATGAAGGAGAGGCTACACTTCTAGGTCTAGGTTTATTTAGTATAAAGCAATAAAAATGAGTAGAAAAACATTTAGAAATTTCCGACTTAACGATATTACAGGTGGTATAAATACAAAAGACTTCCCTACTGAAATCGAGGATAAACAAATGCTACAACTAACTAACTGGAATTTCTCAGGAAATAAGCTGGTTAGCTGAAAGGGTAGTGATATTGTCTATACAGGTAACTGAAGACCTATACAAGGACTCACTGTTGATGGGAATGAATTTTGGCATGTAGAAGGTGGTAGTGTTTATAAGAACTGAGTAGTTCAATATAAATCAAATACTTATACATTCACCATAGCTGACCCAGCAAATGAAATGTTGTCTATATGAATTGACGGAACTAATTACACCTTTCAAATAGACGGAACTGGATACACTGACTTAACTACACAACTCTCGGCGGCGCTATGAGTTACATATAGTGTAACTTATTTATGAGGAACTGAATACACAATAGAAAGAGATGACTTCACAGCTATAAGTTTTTCTGAACCAGACTTAATAAAGTCTATAGTACTTTCTGATTGGGATGCACTTTCTCAGACAACTATCACTATTGACGGAGTTGCTACAATATTGACATGAGATGCAGATAAAGCGTCTACATTAGCTACACTTGTTGCAGCATTACCGTGAGGAACATATTATACAGATATAGATACAGACACTCTCCTTATATCGAGAATAGACGCTACTGCTGCCCCAGTTATTTCTGAAGTTAGTTTAAGTAGATATACATATGTATTAAGTGGTACATCAGGAAGACCATGAAGCTCTAATGTTCAATTTCTTCAATATAATGATGTATTTTGAGTAGGGGGAACTGGTAGTCCAACAGTATTCAATACGGAGGCAATTATTGATTGAAAAACTCAAAGATATTACTATGTTGCATGAAATACCGATAGTACAGTTACCGAAAACGTTACATACTCAACTTGAGATGTGTATAGTGGAACCAATCAAATATTACATACAGCCAAAATGGTTGACTTAATATATAATAATGGTGGAGGAACCGTAATGGGGGCTAGTTATGTAATGGAAAATTTAGCTATATCAAGTGCATATTGAACAAACGATACAGCTAGCTTCGATATACGCAAAACTGACTACTCAGCAATGTCATCGGACTTTACCCCAAATGGTATATTTATCAATAATGGTGCTACTACAACTCTTTGATATAGTGTTAGCTTTTATGTGTCCTCAGGAATCCCTGTGAGCATGACTGAGACTAACCACACTGGTACAGTGACTATATCTACTTATACAGAAGTTGTAAGAAGTAGTGTTAATAATGGTACTCAATTTAAAGACAAAGGACTATTTAATATATTAGTAAGTGCAGACTGAATACTTATATATTCAAGAAATACTAACGAACAAAATAGCATAACTAAAAACCCAAAACAAGTATTTATAGATTTAGCTGGAGTTATTACAGACATACCTTCTTGAATATGAGAGCCTACAGCAGCAACCTTCTATAATGGTAAAACTGTATTCTGACAATATTATGACGATGGACAATTTAATGACAACATTACTTTCTCTAAAACATATGACCCTGTATCTTGAGTTAATGAGTTCATAGACTTCTCTGGGTATAGTGCTGGTGCACAATCAGTAAGCTGAGGAAACAAGGGTAGAATAACTGGTTTTGTCATATGAGAGAACTGACTATATGCTTTTAAAAATAACGAGGTTTGGTATTCAAATACAGAGAAAGACTCTGGAACAAGCTTCAATTTCATATTCAAAAAAATATCTTCAAACTGAACGCTCAATCAACAATGTATTGCGGAAGTTGAACAAGAAATTATGTATTACGACCATTTAACTAGAGCTGTAAGAAGACTGGGGTATGAGCGTGATTTAACGACGCTTAGAGACGTTTCAATTAGTAAAGACATAGAAAGTATACTAAAAGAAATTCCAGACGACACAGCGACAGAAAACTATAGTGGACTGATATCTATGTCATTCGAATATCCAATACTTACACTCAACATCACTACACCAACTTCTCCTGATGTTTATATAGACCAAGAAGGAAGTGATTCAGATTGGAAATTTAAAGCTCCAAATAGAACTATTGAATATAATGTAGAAAATAAAGCTTGGAGTGAAGAGACTAAGAAAACAACAGTTGATAACTACGCTATACATAACTATAAGGGGTATTATGCTACAGACAACTGAGATATATATAGAGATGGACAAGGGAATACAGATGAACTAGGCACGGGACTTTCTAAGGAGTATACATTTACAGATGATGTAGATATGAAGCGTATAGGTGAAATAGAGATTGTTGGGCAAATCATTCCTGAGACATGATTAACTAAGACGTTTGAATTTGAAGTGTTAGTAGATGATGTAGCTATAGACTTACAAACTGACTGAACTACAACTCGAAGAATCATATCCTCAACTACAGACCCGCTTAGATTCACTGAAAGGGTGAACTTATATAATGATGGGCAGAAGTTTCAATTTAGACCACTACATAGCTGAGACGGACGTGTTGAAGTTAGTGATGTGAATATGAGATGGAAGGGTTTAGATGGATATTCAATTTATTAATAATATAAAAACATGGCAACTAATGAAACAAAAACTGGAGAAGTAGAAGAAACTCCTACTGTAAGTGAAGCTCCTGTAGCTACGCCTGAAGTTACGCCTACTCCTACAGCAGCTCCTGAGCCTGACATAACTGAAGCTCCAGCCGTAACCTCGGCTGCTGAAGCTATACAAACTGGTGCAGAAGCTACTAAAGAAACTATAGAAGCTGCCCCTCTGGAAGCTCAAGAAAGACTCACTGAAGAAGCTGTATTAACAGGAGAGAAGATAAAGCAGGAGGAACAGTTCGCACAAGAAACTGACACACTCATTAAGCAACAAGACGTAGCTTTAGCTTCAATAGAAGATGAGAGTAATAGGCTTGCTGAACAAAGAGCTGTTAGAGATGCTGAAGCACTTAGTCGAGTGAAAGAGAGAGAAATTGCCAAGGCTAATATAGCTACAGAAGAACAAAGACTTGCCAATAAGTCTGCCGTTTCTCAAGCTGAACAAAAGGTTGAAGTTGCAAAACAACAATCTGTTTGGGCTTTTAGAAAATATTGATTAGCTTTCTCTAGTGGTATTATTAATGAATCACAAAGAATAGCAACTAATGGAGCTGTTGAACTCGCAAGAGTTAAAGTTGAAGGGGCTAAGAACTTAGCTAACACTAAACTTGAAGTTACAAAAATTGAAGAAAAGTATGCTTCTGACGTTAACGGTATTATTGATAAGTATACAGACATACAACTATCTAATGATAGAAAGAGTATAGAGCGAATTACTAATACAAATAACAACATACTTCTAAATAACAAACAAAAGAAGGATGCTGTATTAAAGATAACGGAAGATTGGAAAACTGACACTCGTAAAATTGAGGATGACCTGAAAGCTGACCATGAAAGACTTTCTGATAAGCTTATACAACAAGCTGTTCAATTGGAAACAACTGTACGTAATGGACAAAATCAAGAAAGAACTACTATTAATAGACAATTTGAGAATGGTTCATGGTTTGGGCTTACTGATGGTCAAAAACAAGAACAACTTGTTAAGGCTGGACTAGGACTAGAAGAAGGAAGAGCTATGGAAAACACTCTATTTGGTAAAACTATAACAGTTGAAGTTAATGAAGTGTTGGGTAATGACATTACTCTAACTTGAACAGATAGAGATGGTATACAGAATTTAGCTCAAGATTATATGGAAGGAGGACTTGTATTTAGTGAAGCTACTAAAAGAGCAACACTTGACTACATCTCTGGAAATGCAAGACTTAGAAATATTAAGAATCTACAAGATGCCAAGGCTAAAAGAGCTTTAACTCCCAAATCTTCTTGAACTCAGTCTACTAGCTTACTAACCCCAGAAGAAAGAGATGCGTTTCTAGCTGCTGGGTGAAGTGAAAACGCTTTAGCTGATTTTGCTAAATTTGGATGAACAGCTGCGGCAACTGAATGACTTGCAACAAGACTAGCTCAGAAATGAGACTCTGATGAATGATTAATAGAGTCGTTTGCGGCAGCACAAAGAGCAATAGAATTACAACAAGAAGCTAATAAATAATAAATAAAACCCATGACTTTTCTAAACCTACAACCAGTACTGAATAAGAAAGACCAAGAAGCTATAGCTCGTATTGAGCTTAAGCCTTATAATGAGACGTATCAAGATGAGCTTGAAACTGAAATATATGAGTGAGTTAAAGCTAAAAGAAAGCAGGACGCACTTCCTGCTCTTTCTTATAGTGAAGAAAAGGTTGACACATATAATCAGCTTGCTATTAATAAGTATAAGGAGAATAGCCCAATGGCGGGAGCTATATCCTCTGGTCGTGGTTCTACATTAGCATGAGGAGCTGTTATTAAAGATTTGCCAACAAGAGCTACAGGAACTCAGACTATTACTAGATGACCATGAAGTACCTTACAAGGAGGCGAACCTATTGAATTTAAGACTGACCCATTAGAATTTAGGTCAAGGTTTAGCGAAGAAGGGGAAATGCTTAAGAAAGCTGCATGAGCGGCTGCTTCTGGATTTGTTTGACTACTAGATGTACCACTACAACAAGCTGCAAAAGCTACTGCTGGAGCAACTTCTATAGTTGGTGCCGTAGCAGGTAATGCTGAAGAGCTTGTCTCTTCTTTTAAAGAGGATAGGCCATTTGACTTTCTTGCTTGAAGTGAGAAGTTTGAAGAAACTAAGGCTAACGCTGAATGGTTCTTCGGTACTAAAATGGAATGGGGAGATTATCTAGATGTTAGGTCTTCACATGAAAAGAGAACTGAATTATTCAACAACATGTCAGTAGATAAACAAGAACAACTTAAGCCTCTAGAAAACTGGAGTTTAGGTTTCGATGTTATTGCTGGTATAACTTCTGGACTATGAGCTGTTAAAGCTCCTCTAGCTCTGGCTTCAAGAGTCGGAACGGCTACTAAGCTATGAAAGACAATGCTTTCTCTTGATAAAAGTCTTGCTGGTGTTACTAAGCAAGTACCTAAGTTGGGGGTTGCATATTGAGCTGCTGCTTTAGCATATTATCAACAAACTGGTAAATGGTTATTTGAATGAGACACTGGTGCTACAGAAGGAACTGCTATGTTCTTAACTGCCGCAGGACTGAAGGGTTTAGGTAGGGCTGGTAGTGCTGGATGGGAATTAAGTAAGAGTGGTAAGAAATATATATCAGACCTACTTGCGGATAAAGAATTTCAATCAGGTATGAATAAATACTTCGATGAAGCTAAAAACGCATTTGCTGATGAGATAGATAAAGTCGCAACTAAGGTTGGTGCGCGAACTAATCTTCTTGCAGACGATAAATTGTTAGGAGAAGTTAATTCAGCTAGAAATGGTAAAAGACTTGAAGACTTTGATTTCAGTAAAACTAATGATATTAGTCAGCTAAATAAAGAAATAAAGGCAGGACTACACGATGACTTATTGGAAAACATTCAAGATGTTAAGAATAGGTCTGAACGTAACCTACTCCTATGAGTTAAGGGTGTCGCGAAAGAAGTAGATGAGGTTGTAGATGTAGAGGCTAAGGCTGCATTAAAAGAAACACAAGAACTCATTGCTGAAAGACAAGCGAGTATACGTCAAGACATACCAAACAAACAATTTGAAGAAGGTATGAAACAACTTGCAACTTGACTTGAGAGCAGTACGGTTACTAGCAAAGGGTTTATGAATAAGCTCGTAGGTGAATGACTTATTAAAGAAGGTGATTCATTATGAACTTGACTCAGTAGAGCTTTTAAAGCTAAGATAAGTGGTAGTTTCATAAGTAACGCTGATGAAGTGTTAGGTGAAATGCTATGAGACACGGGAGTTAGTAAATTTTTAAATAAAGCTGATAGAAGGATTGCTAAGAAGTTAGAACAAACAAGAGCTTCTGGTAAGATTTGACTTGTTAAACAGAAATTTGATAAGATAAATCAACAGCTCTCTGCTGAAGAATTTAAGGAGTTTAACTCTTTCCTATTTGCAAAGAGTAGGTATTACAAAGTTAGAGGAAAAAACACTCCAACAAAGCTTTTCGATAGTGCTAAAAATGAAACTATAGACATATCAGAAGACACCCTAAAAACCATTGCTAATAGACTAGAACCTAAGTATGGGGCTATGGCAGATGAAATATATTCTGAATATGAAAGCTTACTGCAAAGAGAATTTAAAGCTGGTATACGTACTGCTGACGATTTAGCAAACTTTAAGGAAACAAATCCTTTCTATATAGGTGATAAGACTATTGACGTTGAAGAGCTTTTAAAGACATGACCAGATAGACTAGACATTAATCTACCTAAGAAAAACTTAGCAAAAGGCGCGGAAGAGGCATTGAGTAATGATTCAATGAGAAATGCTTACAATGAAATGATATATAGAAATGAAGTGTTGAATAGAGTTGAAAAGATTAATATAGCTAAAGAGGCTGGATTTGATAGTGGTTTATTCAAGGTTGTGAAAGAGGGCGATAATATTGAAACAGGGAACATAAGATTTAAGAGTTATGAAGATGGTAAGCTTGTAGAAATACAATGACCTAAATTCTGGGTTAAAGACTTATTCTCTGATGAAAGGATAACTAAACTTTCTCCAGCGACTTGGGCATTAACTTCTATTCCTAGAATGATGACTAGAGCGTTTAAGGAAACTACTACAGGGAAATTTAACTTGAAATATCAAGCCATTGCTCCTATATTAGAAACTCCTCCTGCGCTTCTACGTATGTTAGCAGAAGGTGGACTTAAAAAGAATGGAGGACGTACTGAGTTCTTCAAGACCCTGTTTAGAACTAAGGGGGCATTAGATAAAACTCCTGCTACAGCAGACGCTATAAACGATTTAGCAAGCTTCATGGGTGCTACATTTACTCAAACAAAACAACTTGCTAGAGAAACTGAAGAGTTGTTTGGTAAAGAGTTTACTAGATATAGCGCTCTAAAGACTAAATTTAAAAAAGGAAAGGATGTTGGAACTAAGGTGTTAGATGCCGCAGATGTAGGTAATATAATAGAACGTAAGACTACGCGACTACCTCTATTTAATTCACAACTTTCAGCTCAAGGACTTACTAAAGAGTCTCTTGATAAAATGGTAATTAAAAGTAAAGGTAGCCCATCTAAGCTTAAGGAACTTCTAGAGAAAGACTGAATTAATGTTGAGTCTGCCGCGGAAGTTGCAACAAGTTTCTTTGATTATCTATGAGTAACTAAGGCATCTAGAGAAATTGGACAATTCATACCATACTTTAATAGTGCAATGAGTCAAGCAAAGAGTACAAAGAGACTATGGGAATCAAACCCTCGTATGTTCATGTGAATGATGGGTGCAGGACTTGCCCTCTCAAAACAGATATATGACTTCAACACAAACACTCCAGAGAAGAAAACTAGATATGAACAAGCTCCAGACTATAGAAAGAATGTTCCTATGTTATACTTCGGAGTTAATGAGGAAGGAGAGGATGTTTATATGAAACTTGTAAGAGGTGTACAATTTATGGAATGGTCATATCCAATGTTTGTTCAAAATAAACAAAAACAAGAAGGTAATGGCGTGAACTTCGACGACGCATTTGGTAAAGTAATTGAAGACTCAATAGGGGTTACTCTCAATCCAAAAGAATGGGGGCAATACTTACCACAAGGAGTTAAGCAAGGTGTTGAGTACGCAACTGGATTCGACTTCTTTAAAAGAGAGAGTTATGAGAAAACTGATGCACAACAAGAGTTTGAAACTAAACATTACAACGATAGTACATCTAATGTTGCCCTATGACTCTCTAGGTACATTGCACTCAATACATGAGGAAAGCAAGGTACAGATGGAGTTATAAGAGGAGGAGTTCAGCTTAGCCCTACGGGTATAGATAAGTCATTCTCTACATTCGATGGTTGAATAATTAGATGAATGTTAGGTAATGTATTTAATAACGCAAACCAGACAGGTAAAATTGATGCAAGCTTAATGGATAAGGTTATAGGACAACTCAAGAAGACTAATAAAGCCTGAGAGTTTGACGATAGTATATTCGACTCTAAAGCAAAAGCTTCAGTAGAAAGTGAAATACGTAACAATAGAATTAACACTCAAATAAGTGAAGCTACGGCAGAAACTATGGGTGACGTTATAGCTGAATTAACTCAAGAATATCCAACAAGTAAAGCCTCTATTATTAGTAAAGTGAAGGATAGAATGAAGCAAGATGTTGTTGCTCTTAAGCTTAATACTAAAGACCCATTTAGAGCAGGTACTACTATTGAGGTGAGTAAGATGAATAATGAGCAAATAGCTCACGTGTTCATATGAATACAAACAGACAAGGGTGCCGTAGAAGCTAATAAGCTTATTGCAGACCTTGTAAAGAGTTGACTACTCTCAGGGAATAGGTTAAGAAATGTACTAGAGAAAATTATTCAAGTGCAGACTAGCCAATTGGAAAAATAAGTCGCAAAAAAACCAGAGGAATTAATATTCTCTCTGGTTTTTTGTTGTCTTTTATCCTGAACAGCTTGCACAATCATCATCTATTTCAGAACTTTGACTTCTTACATAATATATAGTCTTAAGTCAAGCCTTCTGTGCTTTTATATAATATCCATATAATTCCTTCGGACTAACCTTTGCTGGATTAATCATCCATTCAAAACTAATGCTTTGGTCAACCCATTTCTGAGCTGCTGCAAATACATCAATAACTCAACCAAGTTCAAGCGAAGTGTATTCAGGATAGTACCAGAAGTTGTCTGAGTTTAGGTTGGGCGCTACATTAACTGTAGGAGCTATCTGGTTCGTCTCTACGAAGTATTTCTTGTAAACAGGTACCAACCCAGCTGTCGTTCACATAACAAGTCCTGTAGACGTATTAGGTGCTGGTGATGAATGGTAACCAAATCTAGTTCAACTTTCAATCATATCATCTGCTAGTTCTGCCCATAAAGCGTTTCAATCATCATTGGCAATATCATAAATACTTCCTCCAAAAGCAATCCCCTTACTATATTCACTTCAAGGAAACGCTGGATAATGTCCTCTTTCCTTTGCTAAATCAACTGAACTTCTAAGTGTTTGATAGGCTAAGTTCTTGAAAAGAACATCTGTAGCTTCAACACTCTCAGGCGTCCCATACATAATATTGCTTTCGGCGAAGTATTGGGCAAGTCCCATCATACCAAGTCCTACGGCTCTATATTTAAGTGCTGTTAACTCAGCTTCCTTAATAGGGAAGTCGTTTAGAATAATTACATTATCTAGTAACCTCATGGCAACAGGAATAACTTCTGCTATTTTTTCTGGTGTGTTAACTTTCGCAACGTTAATAGAAGCTAGGTTGCAAATGACAGTGTCCCCTGACTTGAATGATGTCGTAACAATACTTCCATCTTCGCTCTCTTCTGCAAGAAAAGTATTCTCGCTTTGATTCTGAGCAATTTCAGTACAGAGATTGCTACAATAAATGTTTCACGCATGCTTGTTTGGGTTCACTGCGTTAACAGTGTCTCTAAAGAAACTATAAGGCATACCTGTTTCAACAACTGCTTTTAAATATTTCTTAAACAACTCCTTAGTATCAACTGTTTGTCGCATTTTCATTCTATCATCTTTCTCAAGTTCTTCATAGAAGGTAACAAACTCGTCACCAAAATGGTCTTGTAGTCTTTTACCAGTAATGTCTTCTACTTCTTTTGGGCAGAATAAACTCCAAGGTTCGTCCGCTTCCATTCTTTTATAGAATAGGTCAGGGAAACTTACAGCAGGGAATAGGTCAAAACTCTTTGCTCGTATATCACCTGTTTCTGTTTGCATATCCAAGAAAGGAAATATGTCTGCATGGAATACGTCAAGTGTAACTGATATAGCTCCAGCACGTTTACCCATTTGATTAACAGCAATTGCAGTGTCGTTGATAACCTTAGCCCAAGGAGTTACTCCTCCACTAAGTCCGTATACACCTTTAATCATAGAACCCTTTGCTCTTATATTACCCATGTAAACTCATAACCCTCCTCAATTCTTACTAATTTGAGCCATGGAGTCTATATTATGATAGATGCTCTTTAAGTCGTCGGCGGGAGTTAAGATGAAACAACTTGATAGTTGACTGTTAGTTGTACGTGCGTTTAATAGTGTTGGGGTTGGTAAAGATATTTCTGCCGTAGCAGTCATTTTATAAAGCTTCTTTACAAACTCTAATCGACTCTCAGGAGATTCTGGTATACCTAGAAACATTGCATTAATTAGGTACATGTGTTGCGGTAGTTCTCTTGTAACTTCGTCTCTATTAATTAAGTAACGCTTGTCATACATAAGTACTGTGCCGTGGTTGTAAGCCATATCATATTCCTTCTTTACACATTTTGACAACTCAACTATATCTTCCTCCGAGTAAGTCTCTAATAGTTTCTTATTATACAAGCCTCTGTCTGTATAGTTCTTTAGTAGTTCTAGGAAGTCGGCAGATGAATATACATCGTCTTGGTGCATGCTTGTAGCTCTAGTCCAGTTCTTATACATGTTCTTAATCATCATTCTACCCGCAATATTTTGCCACGAGATGTTTTGTGGGCTTATCAAGTCTATAGCACTTTTAATAATTATATTAGTTATATCAGTAGTTTTCATGTCTTCTACTATATATCTATTAATATTACCTTCTAAGGCTTTATATGGACAAATGGTATTATATCCATGAGCCACTCGCTTATAGAAACTCTCTATCTTTTCCCAGCTAAACTCTTCTTTTTTCCCTTGGCTTTTAATTACTTCCATTTTTGTTTTGTTATTATTTATTAAATACAATTCTACCTTCTGGACGCACAAAAGGAATATTATTTCCTATCAAGAATTCCAAAAGCCTAACCTCATCTTCAGGTAATATCGAAAAAGGTGTGTTAAAGTCTTCTTTCCCAACCTTCCTATTGTAAAATATATGTGTTTTCATTAATTTACTATTTATAAAATATTCTATCCCATAGATTCATTCTATCCAATTTCTCAGATTTTTTAGTTAGTTCTGTATACTTGTCTTCCATATTAATAAAAGTGTAACGCTTAGAACATTGAAAGCTACTATGATATCTATAGTCTACTCCAACGCTTACAAGTCATTCCTTCTGTAGATTCTCAAGTATGTCTTCTGCCTCATTATCTATTTTACTTATACTAGCTTTGAGCCTTTCTCTCTCATCAGATAAATCCGAGTCATACTTAAGTCTAAATCTTTCTAGTTCAAGCATATCCTCTTCGTATTTATCTTTATCTATGATTACTTGGTCTTTATTTCTCATAATTATTTATTTCTTATTAAATATTCTTCTCACATAATAAGCTCTTACATAACTGCTTATAGAAAATATGAGTGTACTTATTACTGCTATATGTAATTGTTCCATATGGTCAAATAGTGGGAATAGAAAATATACTATTCCAAATCATATAATAATTCCAAGGAATTGGTTTGTCATTATTTCTATGTGTGAGTTTCTTTTTGTTTGCATAAATTTTTGAGTTAAAAAAAATAGGGGAAGAAAGCTCCTCCCCATTATAATTGACATCCTTATTCATACATTACCAACATTATGTCGGCACGAGATTGGGATTCATTGTCCCCCTCACCTCCTGTTCACCAACGTGAACATTTATACAACATACTAGCAACCAAAGAACTGCCAGCGGAACCATCGAGCCTACGATTAATATCTTCATCAATAGCCTTAATAGCCAGCTGCTTTTCTTTAGCAAGTTTAGCGTCAATACCTTTCCGAATTTTGAGCCTAGCTTTATACTTAGCGTAATATTCGGACTGATATTGCTTTTTACCACAATGAAAACTTTTTTTGAAGAAAGCTTTTCACTTTGCACCTCCGTTATAGAGTTAAGGGTTTTCCTATAGAAAATATAGGTAGATTTAGGACATTTCGGTCACAAGGGGTTTGTTTTTTAAAAACACCCCCATTTAAATGAATTGTAAGGCATTTGAGAATTATTTAGGTATGTTCATAGCCTAGGCTTTCTAAAGTGTTTCTACTAGCCTATTAATGCCCCCTATCCTAATAATGCTTTATATTCTAGGTAACCTTCCCAATTTTCGATAGCCAATGACTCATAGTTAGCGTCTGCCTTCTCGTCAACAACATCATCTGTAGCTAGGTCTTTAAATTCATTAGCTTGTAGGATGAAGATAAGCATAGTTCTTTCTAGACTTGGTTTTCCTGCTGAAGTTAGCGAGTCAAGTGTCCCCATGTATTCAGTAAGCTTTATTCGCTCTTCTCGTGTTAGTGTTCTAATGTCTTTTAATGTTATCATTTTGTGTGTGGGTTATTGTTAAGTGTTATTCTATTATATTAAAAAAGTTTTTTTATTCAAGCGCCTATGTGTTACTTTCTTCTTGCTGCTCTATTTGGATTTGGAGACATCCATACTATGTTCTGCTTTTCATATAAGTCTTTTTCTAAATATTTACCCTTCTGTGCTGGTACATTTACTCCTCCAATTATTGTGTCTAGTGCTTTCTTTGATGCTTGTTCCATATCTTATATTGTTATTATTAAAGGTATTCAATTTCCATATTCTAGATTATCGCAATAGATAATGTTTTCTTTCTTTGTTATTTTAGCCACCTTCGTATGTCCGACAACCTGAATAATTCACTCAATTCAATTAACTTCAGTATCTCTCTTGTCTGCCCAAAGTGGTCAAGAAACTAGGTGGGCACCACCTCTCTCTGAGCCACACTGAAAAAATATATCTTTATTGTGCGTATCCATAATGATGTTTAGCTGTGGATATTCAAAGTATCAGTCACAGAACCAATTATCAATGGAGTTTTGATTATACTTAAGCCACTGCTTAGTTATACCTGCATGCGAGAATAAATAATTTCCTTCTTGGTGAAATATTTTAAATAGTTTTTCATTCTCTGTAAATAGAGTTTCAAGCACTGAAGCCATAGATGGTCTATATCAACTACAACGACACTCTTCATTGAAATATTGTACATCATGGTTTCATAGGAGTAATTCTACACTATCCATATTATCCTTTTTGTACTTAATTATTTCCTTTATATTTATCAACATTTCTTTATCCTCAACCGTGAAGCTATCTACATAGTCTCATAAGAATACAACCTTGTCATAATCCTCTTTTTCTACGAGCTCCTTCCAGACGTTAAGTCCGTGAAGGTCTCATATTACTAGAATTTTCATAATGCTTCTATTTAGTTTTAAAGTTCCATATATATCAATACGCTTGCTTATATTTTCAATAGCAACAATTGTATATATTTGAATCGGAATATCATAATTCTCTCTGTATTTCTCACGCTCATCATTCCCAATTCTTTATAAATTCTAACTCCATTGAATATTGAATTATTGGTTTTCATCATATTATATGTCTTCATTTATTTACTTTGTCATCCATATTATCTTGCACTGTTCATATAAATAAATTTTTTGCATTATTATTCTTGGGGTCGTCATCTTTATGGCAAACTTGAAGACCCTCTACTTCTCATATAAATGCGAATGCAACAATCCTATGTACATATTCTTTCTTGGCTCTTCAGATTGATATTTTCATATATCATCATCAATTTTCTGTTTGAGATAATACTGTACCCTTAATTCACTTAACTCTTCATATATTACTAACAAAGTATCATTCATATTGAGACTCTCTCCATACTTCTTCTCATTTTCTTATAAGCCTTCTCTCTTCATTCTCTGTTTTAGATTTTAAATCGTGACAGATTTTACATAATACCCATAATCAATCTCCTTTTTCTATAAAACATCTTTCTATCCATGAATCATAACCATCAAACCCAATTACTGGGACTATCTCTCTTTTATGGTCTACAGCGAAGTTCTTAATTCTCCTTTTCTTTCCTTTTGGTGGAGGACTAAATTCCTTACCCACTTCTCAGCACTTCTCACACTTATATAGTCATACTCATACTCTTGCGGCAGCTTTTGTTCTCGTTAGAGGCTTCCACCATGAAGAGAGTTTCCTTAAGGCATTAATTATCATTGCGTGCTTTTCTGCGTCAGACATTGTTCCTGCATTATGTAAGCGAGAAACGCTAGTCCTCTTTTTAGGTTTTCTTTTTACCATTATTTACGTTTATTATCAAAGTAAAGTTTTTCTTCCTTCCCTCTCACAGTTTCGTAGAAGGAGTTGTCCATACCAACAGTGCAACGCTTTTCAGTGCACCTATACTTTCAGCTAGGTAGTGTTTCTAGTATACGTCCTTGTATAAGTCCCCACCTGTCCTCTTTCGGCAGGATTATGAAGTAGTGTCGACCCTTGTACTTATCCATGGGCTTCTTCACTTTTAGGGTTTTCTTAATATTCTTGTTTAGGACAAACTCTCAATTTACTTTTATTGCCATTTATGCACGCTTAAGCTCTAAATACTTCCCTATTGCTCCACGAGCTTCTACAAGCTTGTCTTCTAACACAACACCTTCTTGTTCCTTATACATATCAATGGTTACATTTAAGTAAGCATATTGTTCCGTTGGAACTCTTATTTCAAAAATCATATTTCATGGGTTAATTATTATTTTAGCATCCTTTATTCATAACTTATCCTCAAGCTTACTTGCATTATATTTCTCAAATAATTCATCAATTTCTTCTGTTGTCCATATTTTTATATTCTCAACTTTCTGCTTATGCCTAGATGCTCTTAAGCTCCATTCAACAGCTCATGCCTCATCATGTAGATGTACAACATATATACCTCAGACAGTGTAGCCCTTTTGCCGATATGTCTCTGCGTAAAGCGAGAGTTGTAGCGCCACCTTCTTAAGTTTGTCTGAGTTCTTTTTAGCTGAGTTAGGTAATCACCACCTCTTCTTTGCCACTCCCCACGTCTTCCAATCGTACAGCCATACAGTTTTAGTTTCTTCGTTAATACGGATTAAGTCATATGAGCCTTGATACCTATCAAATTTGTCTTTCACTACAACTTCAGTATACCAATTTACAGATTTTCAATATTCCTTCTTAAGTCTTTTAATATACTCCAGTCAGGCAATTATTTCTGAATTGTGTGTAGCATACATTGGCTCGGCGACATCTTGTTTCTCTCAATTAATTTCATGCTCCATTTGTAGGTGGATGAAAGTTCATACAGAACAAGCTTCTTCCATATATTCTTCTTGGTCAATACCCTTGTCTTTTAGCCAACCTAAATATCTTCTCTCTCATTCAGTTCAAGAAAAAGGGAACATGAAGCTAACTATATTACTAACTCTCTCAATTCATTTTTTATATCCTGTCGGCAAACTCATAGATTTTTGGTTAGTTAATTAAACTTGTTCAACTGTACTTTCTTTAACTACATGGTTGAAGCCATGTTCTCTTTTAGTATACAGCCTAATTCTTGGTCAGTGTGGCGTTCTTATTTTTCTTCATACAAAAATGTCACCTTTATTCACTTTTACGAATTTAGTTTTAACTTCGTAGTAGCTAAATTGCATTGCCATAATTCATACAGCAGTTGCTAATAATAGTAATATTGTTATTCATATCTCCATAGTTTTTTTGGTTATTTATATAGTAAGTGGAATGTGTAAGTATGGGTTTCGATTCCCATTATCTGTTTTTATATTAATTTAACCCGATAGTAAGTCTATTAATACTAGAGTCGGTATCGCACTATCATGCTCATACTCCTAGGGAGAAATCTCAACTCC
>Ga0208643_1000403_pt1 | contig 29421 bp, 42 predicted proteins | sample VirMetDEL_Nov_12_FD_184516 | JGI IMG/M metagenome (GOLD analysis project Ga0208643, IMG submission 184516) | Aqueous microbial communities from the Delaware River and Bay under freshwater to marine salinity gradient to study organic matter... | ecosystem: Environmental > Aquatic > Marine >...
TAAAATGACACAATATGAAGCAATAGGACTCTGTGAGGGTTTTATCGAATGCGATGACGAAAATAGAATAATTGAAGCTTGGCAATATCTAATCGATACTGGCTTAGCTTGGTCTCTTCAAGGAAGCTTTGGCAGATTTGCAAGAGAATTAATTGATCAAGGAATTTGTTCTGAAACCAATTAATCCACGAAACACGGTCCACGATAAACGGTCCGTGTCTAGGCTCACGAGTTGAAAGAGCCTACTGACGAGCAACTCAAAACGGTGTGAGGACACCACCCTTAGAAAGAAAACGGTTTGATCTTTGGATCGCAGTATCCTTTTTGATACTGAGTCAAACAATGTCTTTCAGTGTCCGACGTTTAACAAAGGAGAGCAAAATGACTAACAATATATTACAAGTACAAAATAAAGTCGTTTACGGAAAAGACCTCGTTTATCCTGTCTGTGACAAAGCAAAAAAGTTCGCTGATCTGTTATCTGTAAAAACATTTAATGATCATCACATTTGTAAAATCTTAGACTTAGGATTTAAATTTGAGTTAGTGATCGACTCAAAATTTCAAAGAGTATTAAATAGGGGGTAACAATGGCAGATCATATAACCAATCTAACCGACATTTATAATCGTTGGTTAGACCAAGACGAAAATAAAAACGTTGATAAGGGTTCAGCAGATGATGTTTTATTATTTGATGAGTCCTTGACGACAGACCAAAAAAACTTTTTAGAGCGTTTTTGTGATTTGTGGGAAACTGCACAAGATCACGAATACGAATTAAAACTTAACAGAGCATATAAAGAAGAAAGGAGGTTCTAATGGAAATTAGAATTATCGACAAAAAGCAAAAGTTGTTACCTAATAAATTAGGTACACATTCTGGAAGCGTGACTAATTGGTCGCGTTCTCGCTCATGGTTTAAGTATGACGCTTTAACCATAGGCAACGGAGCAACGATTTACAGTTGGTCCGATCGACATGGTGGGACTTTGGTCGACATCATCAAAAGGAATGGCAAACAGTTCATTGTTGTTCAAGAAGACCACGCTGAGCGCACGGACGATAACGGAATGTCCGAAAGCCAGACTTATAAATTCTCAGCTAATCCAGAGGGCACAAAACATTATGCTCAAGTATTGGATATTGAGACTGAGGACGGACAGAGAGGTTTTATTTTAGAGCCTCGCTATCTCAACCCTCACACTAACCGTTTTAGTAAAGACGGTCGTCGTATTACTCTGGGTCATCGATCCAAGTTTCACGATTATTCATTTTAATATACATTTTCTAAGACTCCGATTTGGGGTCTTGGACAATGTATAAACTAAGCACGATTGAGATTGAATTTGATCCCTCAATCAATAGACGTGTCTATGGTCCCTTTCGTTGTAGTCGATTTTTTGAGAGTTTTTTACGACTTTAAATAAAAACAAAATTCTCACTTTTTCTGGTTGAAAAAAAAATAAAACTAACAATAAAGAGTATAAGAGATTAAAAAAAAACTTGAATTTTTTTACGATGTCTCGATATAGTAAATAAGAAATATAGAAGGACCTGAAACCAAACAAATTGCAATTTGTTTGGAGGCACTCTGACTGAATAACGATTTTAAAACAGAGTCGTAAGGTATAGGGCTCAAGAAGTATGGCCAAATGGCTGAGGTCTTGAGAAGAAAGTGCGAGTAAGGAGAGATAAACTATCTGTTCCGTCCGAAAGTTGTGGGTAACAGTTCAAATCCCACGAGTACCCTCAGGTCCTTCTACGTTTCAAACAAAGGAGGCTATAATGCTAATTATAGTTCTAGACCCATGGTAGCCCTTAGGGGCTACTTTTCATTAAAATAAAAGGAGAGCAAATGACTAAACAAGACATACATGAACTCGTATGGAATTATCTTTTTGATAAGGCATACGATGAAGACAAGCTATTTGAAGAGATTGAGTATCTTCTCAAATCTTTTGATCAATGGTGTGGTTATACTTCTCAAGAAATTTGGGAATATTGGAATGATAATAAAAAAAGATATGAATTCGGAGACGAGTTTATTCCTTTTTTGATCAATCACATTACGCTTGATAATAGAACTTATGATGTTGACGGTATTAAAATTACACCGACACTCAAAAAACAATTATTTGTTTTTAAAAATAAACTAGAAGAAAAGGAGAGCAAATGACTAAAGAAAAACAAGACCTACTTGTTAAACGCAATTCAGTCGACTCAAAAAGATTTCACCCTTACTGTGCTAGGGCTGAAACTTTTGCTTTATTAACAAGAAAACTAACCTTAAATGAAGATGAATTAAATTGGATTGGACTTTTAGGTTATAATATTATAATAATAGATAAGGAGGCAAAATGACATCAGGCGTACAAGAAAAAAGAAGAATGATTGTCGGTCGTAATCTTAAATACAAGACCAACGATCCACGAGTCACGCTCCAAAGAATACGAGAGCAACAAGGATATTTACTTTTAGATTTCACTCATACAAAGTATTTGGGTAAAGAAACGCTAAGAGTGAAGATAGACGGAATGGATAGACGTTTTTATGAACGATATCTATCAGAAAGAAAACTAAATCAGAAAGGAGAATAAATGACGTGGACCATACATCAAGGCTATTTGGGAGACCCTAAAGGTCTTCCCATAGCTGACACATTAATCTTTGTAAAGCACAAAGAAAGAAGTTACGAGGCAATCGCTTTATATAGTGGAGAACATCGTAACGTTTATAAGAAAGATAAGGATAAGCTTTTCGATTATTTATCGAGTCCAAAATCTTGGAGTAAAAAACAAGTTGAAAATTTTCTAAGTCCTGACGATAATTTTATGGACAGAATTTTCAATAAAAGCACAAGAACTTTAGAGATTAAAAAGTTTCTAGAGTCACAATTAGAAAAGGAGAAAGAATGAACGATCAATTAAAAACAGTGGGCATGGTATCAGCTATGTTTGGTATTATGTCTGGAAACGACAAAGAAACTAAAGTTAAACATCAAAAAAGATTTTTTGAAACAGTCAATGGAATAAGTTTTCCTGACGATTGGGATAGTTTACCTTTAGAAGAAAAAGAACGTAGGTTAGACGAGGTGCAAAAGTTAGCGCTAGAAAAGGAGAAAGAATGAAATATAAGTTTGATCATATAATCGATATACTTCTTCATAGAGACGGTTGGTTAAGAGTGCCATGGTGGATACCACAAGACCAAGAAAGAGAACAAGAAAGGAGCAATAACTATGAAACACGAACACGCGTTCAACAATACAATCAATCACGGTCATATCGAAGGACCGTTTGATTTTCATCTAGTACAAGTAAACAAACAAGAGGTTTACGTTTACGATCACGGAAATTATTTGTTTAAAACAAAAATTCCTCGTGTTGATCCTAAATACGTCAATGATGTGAAAGAACTCAAAAACGCAAGAATAAAAGAGATCGTTCGCATAGCAAAAAACAAAGTTAGCGATGTCTATTTATATTAGAGGCTTTGTTGATTATCCGTTGAGCCAATACTCTAATGAAGAGCTATTGGCTCGACTCAATAAAATAAAGAACATTATTAAAAATTCAGCACATTGTGATTTAGATGTAAAATTAAAATTAATAATGGAACAAGAAATAAAAGAAAGGAAAGCATATGACTGTAAGAATAATAAGTTGGACTGAAGCTAAAAAACAAAAGCTTACAAGATATTACAATGGATCACCTTGTAAGTGGGGACATATTGCTCAACGAGCCACGAGCAACCGTCAATGCACTCGGTGTAGACAAGACGCAGATAGTATTAGAAGAAAATCAAAAGAATGGAAAGAAAATATTTGGAATTTATTGGGAGTTAGATTAAGGAGCATGAGAAGGCAAGATAGAAAAAAATTTAACTTTAAAATACAAATAACAAGAGAGGATTTATTAGAAATTTATAATCGAACATACGACAAGAAAAAAGATCAACACATTTGTGAGGTTATTGGAACTGTTTTAACAACAGTTTCTGGACCTACTGTTATTTCTTTTGATCGTATTGATAGTACAAAACCACATACAAAAGAAAATTTGATCTGTGTAAGTTGGGAAGCAAACTCAATTAAAATGGATCACGGATCAGATAAACTTTTTAAGGTGGCAGAATGGGTTAAAAAACAGGAGAAAAAATATGGCTTGCAAAGTAACCGAAGTATCAGCGATAGACCGACACGCAAAAAGAAAACGTGAGATTTTATCATTGTTAGAAAAATATATCAAAGTACGAAATCAATCTAAACTTGATATAGTAAACAAGAAGTTTGAATATGAAATAGAGAAACTTCGAAACGAATTAACTAACATCAATAAGTTACTTGATGTCATCTAATTCATAATGAGGGGGAAACACCCCCTCATTAAATCATTTTAAATTAAGCTTAAATATTATATAAATAAATAATTCATTTTATGAAAGGAAGAATTAATATGACTAAAACAATAAAAAAAGAAGATCAAAAATGGGTGTCTCAAATAATCTCTAAAGATACACAAAAGCTATTAGAAAGAATTTGTAAAGATACAATGCGAACAAAACCCACTCAATTACATTTAATTGTCAAAGAATATTACGAAAAATTAGAAAAAGTTTAGTATAATTTATGGATAAATTATGATATTTTTTAAGAATGTTGGAGATATTAAAAGATAATCCACACTTCTTTCAGAAGACTGTCTATAAAGTCGAATACGTTGACGTACCTGACGAAGAGGAAAATATTGTTCAAAAGGTATTGGTAGAGTTTACTGACGGTTCAGAGAAGCTTTATGATTTTAGTTTTTGGAAAAAAGTAGTTGAAAAAGGTAAAGAAATTTTAGAGAGAAGAAGAACTTAAATAGTTCTTGCTCTCTCTTCTGTTTGACTGTCTTCTGGTTTATATTCCTTATATGCAGTCATTTGGGCTATTACATCCTGTAAGTAGGCTATAACTAGCTTGTTTTCTTGTTCTTCGGTCATTAAATCTCCTTTTTTTTAGCGTGAAAGATCATCATATCAAACTTGGTGTATAAAAAGCCACACATTTATTTTTGATTTTATCAAATAAATGATTTGACTTTTATGATAGCATTGTTCCATGCTTAAATTTTTCTTAATTGGTTGGGCCTGTGTCTACTCTAGCACTGAAACAAGTTGTGTTAGAATGGGCTCTGAGGTTATTCATCTTTCTTTAGAAAGTTGTCAACAACATTATAATCTTATTTTAGAAGAGCTATCAAAAGTCGAAGACGTAGAAATGAAATTAACTTGTGTTAGCTCAGGTGTTTTAGAAGACTATCTTTTAAAGTTTTAACCACTTTGATAATTTAGAACGAGTTGGGTGAATTTTAAATTCATCACGGTCCACGATCATTAACACGACATCATATTTTTTTTGCTCACTTGAGGGAGTTCTGTAAATTCGGTCTCCCTCTTCTCTATAGTTTGTTTTTTTAGTTCTTCTAGAAATTGTTTTTACATCAATGCGAAAAGTTTCATTATCTGGAGAGATCGCAATTAAATCAATCATACCTTGAGGCGCTACGTTTTTAAAAACTAAAAATCCTAATTGTAAAAGTTTATTAACTGCTGAATATTCGGAGACAGTTCCTGATATATGTTTTTTGTTTAGGAACTCTTTCACAGTAGATCTATTTTTTTGACCCAAGGTTTCGGAATAACTTGGACACGCCCACAATCAGAGTCTCCTTTACGACCTTTATCAGCAGATATGATGATGTATTCTTTCGTGTTCTTAACCACATAGCCAAGGCTAAAGACCGTAGGGGGCGAGATTTTTTTAGCGTCTTCCAAGTCATGCCACCCACTTTCCATTTCGTAAGCGTCTATCCACTCAATTTCAACTTTTTTTTCTAAGACGTTTTTCACGTCTAAATTTTATATTATTTAAAATAGTTTTCAGGCGTTATTTTTATTAATTTTTCCATTTGTTTTTTATCATCACTTTTACAAGCAATTCCATAGGCTTCTTTACCATAAACAATTGAAAATTCTGATACTTTGTCCACCAATCCCTTATGAGTGGCTTGATTGACCGACTCCATATACATGTCATCAAAGAGCATAACTCCGTCATCTTTCAACTTTGACCACCAATTTTCTATATCATCTAGCACTGCGTCATACTCATGAGCACCGTCTACGATAATGGTATCGAAAAATTTATCTTCAAAACTGTTTATAGTTTCAAGACTATCTGACCTACTTTTAATTAATTTTAAAAAACCCTCATCAATAAAAGACTGCAAATTTTTCTCTGTAAAGTCGTAAAATGTACCGTCTTTACCTACTAATTCTTTTAACGTAGCATGTTCTGACGATCCTTGAAAAGTATCTATACAATAAACCGATATGTCTTTTCGATTAGTATTAACGATATTAGAGCACATATAGTGAGTTGATCTCCCATAAAAACAACCGATCTCTAAAATTTTTCCGTTTTGAGGACAATAATCTACTGCTTTATCGTATTGTTCATGTCCATTAAACCACCCTGGTATTTCATAATATTTCATTTAAAACCCCACATAATATTTATGATTTTTATTAATTAAAAATTCTACAGATTTAATTCTGCTCTCTGTCATTTTCAAATTTTTATCATTCCAATTGTCGATATCATTTCTCCATTTTTTCAATTGTCTTTGATAAAGACTTAATAATTTTTGATGATACTTATCTATTGGAAAAACTTTTTTATTTCTCATTCTTTTAATTTACCTGTTATAGACTCAGCTAACTGTAAAGCAGTCTCGTGAACAATATTGGCCATAGCCCATTTTTCATACTTGTCTAAACTTTCTTGCATTTTAATTAGTTCATTAAAGCATTCACATGCTTCTTTTAATTTCCTGTGATCTATTTTTTCACGATCAGGACTTAATATCATATTAACCACTCCTTAAATTGTTCGCCCATTATTTCAGTAGCGATGTTAATTTTAGAACGAAGACTTTTAATAATATTCTCATCTACCGTTCCTTCACAGATAAGATCAACATAAGTAACTTTCTTTTCTGTTCCAATCCTATGATTTCTAGCTTCAGCTTGTTCTCGTATTTCAAGATCATAGTCGTTAGAATAAAATATCATAGTTTGAGCTATATTCAAGGTAAGACCATATCCCCCTGTTCTTGGGTGCCCTACCAAAAATCTCATGTGATGATTAGGGTCCTTAAATCTTTCCAAAATTTTAGGTCTTTCTGTCGAAGGTGTTTCACCATAAAAACCTTCAGCAGAACCTTTTCCATATTTTTTGTCTAAGGCTTCAATAACTGTTCTAATATTGTGTCTATAAGAGCACCAAATAATTACTTTTCCGTCTACTTCTTCAATAGTGTCTAACAATTCTTTTACTCGGTTTTCTGAAAAGTCAATTAGCTTTCCGTCATCAGTTGTCATATATCCACAGGCTATTTGATGTAATCTTTTTAACTGAGCGATCAAGGTGGCAGTCGTTAATTGTTCACCGTCAATTTCAGCCAAAGCTAATTTCTTCATCATGACATAAGCTTTCAATTGGTTCTCGGTCATCGGTACACGTCTCTTTAAATATATTTTATCAGGTAAATCTAACGCTTCGTCTTTCGTGACTCGATAAGAAAAATTTCTAATCTTATTAGTAAGTTCATCTAAACGTTTGTACCCAGTTACCTTGTTAAAACTTCTTCCACCAAAACTCATTTTCATTTGATCACAGTATCTAGCTTTAAAAGTATAAATAGAACTAAAACCCAAAAGATCCTCGTTTAAAAAAGCACATTGAGAATACAAGTCTTCGGGTGATTTAGTGATAGGAGAGCCTGTTAAGATAACTCGATAACGTGAATAAGAACCTATCTTAATACATCTTTTTGTTCTCTTTGCTGATCCATTTTTGATAATAGTAGACTCATCGACACACATTAAAGTTTTATCGGTGTAAGAAAATTTTTCAGCGATCATACTTCCGTTTTTAGTAATGATAGCGTCAATGTTCATAACTAAAACTTTTAACTTATTATCCGTTGCAAATAATTTTGATTTAATTTCACTTTGTTCTTTTTTTGTTTTGGCCCCTTCCCAAACATGAACATCGTATTCAATGTGATCAGCTAAATGTTTTCCTAATTCTTCTCGCCAATTATATTTAATTCCGTTGGGACAAATAACTAAAAGATTACTTATTTTTCCATTGTCATATAAAATAGAAACACCGTCTATTAAAACCTTTGTTTTACCACAACCCATTTCCATAAATAAAGCATACTCAGGAACATCTTTATCAAAAGAATTCATCATTCCTGCAAGACCAATCAATTGATGTTCCATAGGCTTTGTTTTAAACTTGTATTTTTCTAACAACATATATAAAATTTTATTCTTATAAGAGAATATAATAAATGAATTCAAAAAGTAAAGTGTACATTATACAAAATGTAATGAGAAAATATCCTGACGGTACTTATCGAGGATTGGATTATTCTCAAGCAGAAAGATTTGGAGAAGTTGTTTTTTTGTTTGACGGAAACAAACAGGTAGTAATGTCTCCACAACCTACCATAAGAAAACTTAAAACCGTTCTAAAAGACTTTAGTGACAACGATTATTTACTTTTAGTTGGAGATCCCGCACTGATAGGGTTGACAACTTCGGTATTAGTCACTATATCTAATGGTAGATATAATATGTTAAAATACGATAGAATAGAAAAAGATTATTTTCCTATTCGTGTTGACATTTATAACTAAGAATAAAAAGGAGAAAAGATATGGCTATTAATTTAAGACGTGAACAGTCCGACTTTCAAGTAACGGAAGTCGATCCTATTTCTAAAGCTTCTCAAGACTACTTGAAAGCAGAAAAAGAAATAGAAGACCTTGAGGCTTTAATGAAAGTTAAAAAGGAAGTTCTTCGTAAAGCAAATGAAAATTTAGTTCAGTTGTTCGAAGAGCGTGGTGTTACTTCTATTAAAATGAAAGACGGAAGTAACGTAGAAATAAAACCGTTTTACACAGGTTCTATTTCAAAAGAAAAACAAGAAGAAGCTTTTGAATGGTTGCGTGATAACGGATATGAAGACTTGATTAAAAATCAAGTCATAGTAAAATTTGGAAGAGCTGAAGATGAAAAAGCAAAAGAACTTTTTTCTGATCTAGCTAACCAAGGGTTGGACACTGACAGAAATGTTAAGGTCGAACCGTCTACTCTTCGAGGTTTCATTCGTGAAATGATCGAAGGTGGAAAAAACCTTCCTATAGATACTTTTGGAGTATTTGTAGGACATAAAGTCAATATCAAGAAAGGTAAATAAATGACAGAGACAGTGAAAAAACAAGTAGTGAAAGAGAATAAGGGTAGCGAAGTAGCGACTATCAGTAGTCTATTAAAGGCAGGTCCCTCTCTCTCAAAAAGAGAAGCTGAAGATTATCAAATTCCTTACTTTAATATTTTAAGTAAGGGTGCACCTCAGCTTGAAGAAGATGACGGTAAGTATATCCAAGGCGCAAAATTAGGACAGATTTTTAATACTGTTACTAATAAAGTCTACGCCTCCATAAACGTTTTACCAGTTTACTATCGTAGAAGATTTGTAGAATGGGCTGAACGTGGAGAAGGGTCTGGTGCTCCAGTAAATATCTATACACCAGAACAATTTCAAAAATTCCAAATGGAAGGAAAAGTTGTTCGTGGAGACGATAACAAAGAACGCTTTGTAGGAAAACCAGATACCTATATTGAGAATACTGCTGAACATTATGTAATCGTACTCGAAGACGGTGGTGCTTGGAGTAAAGCGATTATTAAAATGAAATCAACACAGTTAAAAAAATCAAGGACATGGAATTCATTAATGTCCAATCAGAGACGTGTTGAAGGTGATGAAATTTACCAACCAAAAGACTTTGCTCGTGCATATACGCTATCCACGGTCAAAGAAAAGAACTCAAAGGGTTCTTGGCATGGTTGGGTCGTTACTGAGAATGAATGGATTGATGAACTTGGGCTTAAAAATGTTCAAGCAATAGTTGAAGACGCTATTCAATTTGAGAAATCTATTCACAGTGGTGACATAGAAATCACTCCGACACAGGATGATGACAAAGTTTCCCCACAGGGGAATGCCTCGCAGAATGGTGACGACATACCGTTCTGATTAATAGCCCGCGTAAAGTTAAGAGTGGTCTTATCCTCCGATTCCCACTCTTAATCGGTTGGGGTGTGGTTTTTTCGAGCCTCCTTTCGGACCATGCCCCAATCTAATTAAAGGAGAGGCTATTAATTTGAGAGGTTAATATGGATTTAGAATTAGTAAAAAAGTTTAAAGAAGTCTTTACAGGTCTTGAGAGGGCTCATGGTGTCTTTTATAAAAAGAACGAGCCACAAGAAGGATTAAAAGTAGAGGCTAAAATGACCACGGTCCACGAGCCACCGACCTTGGAAAAATTTGAACAACACTTAAAAGGAGAATATCCTGCTATGGGTATTGTTCCTATTAACGACGAAGATAAATGTAAATTTGGTGTTATTGATATTGATGTTTATCCTCTTGATCACAAAGCTTTACTGAAAATAGTAAAACAAAAAAAGTTTCCCTTAATCATGTGTCTATCAAAAAGTGGTGGAGCACATTTATATTTATTTACAAAAACGTATGTCACAGCAAAAGATATACAAACTAAATTAAGTGAAATGGCAACAGCTTTGGGCTATCCAAAAGCTGAAGTCTTTCCAAAACAAATTGAACTGTATCAAAGAGAGGGAGAAGAAAAAAGAGATACAGGCAGTTGGATTAATTTGCCTTACCATGGAAGAAGTCGATATGGACTAGATCAAAATGGTAATGCGTTAAGTTTAGAAGAATTTCTTTCTCACTACGATAGTCTCGTTGTTGGTGCTCTCAAATCGATTAAAACCGATTTCAAGAACGAGGTTATTAAAGACGGACCTCCATGCCTACAAATACTAACTGAACAGGGTGTTTCTGACGGATCACGTAATAACGCTCTGTTCAATGTAGGCGTTTACTATCGTAAAGCTGATCCTGATAATTACAAGGAATTAGTCGAAGAATATAACAGAAATTACATTGAGCCTCCATTAAAGTCTGATGAAGTTTTGATAGTGATAAAACAAGTAAGTCAAAGCGATAACAATGGTGCACCGAAATATATGTATCGTTGTTCTCAACCTCCCATTGAGTCTTTATGTAATAAAAGACTTTGTAAAAAAAGAAAATTTGGTATTGGCAGTGAGGGTGATAGAGATCATCCAGTTTATTCTGATTTAAAAGTATATAAGTCGGATCCACCTAGATATTTTTTAAATGTAGACGACAGAAGAATAGAGATAGCTAACACAGAGGATTTAATGACTCATAAAAAAATTATTCAAGCCTGTTTAGAACAGCTTAATAAAGGTATTATGAACATGAGTTCAGCAGAATGGAATCAAACATATAGTGATTTATTTGAATCTATTTCCATTGATCATCCACCTGAGGAAGTTACAAAGAAGGGTGAGTTTAAAGAATTGTTAGAAGAGTTTTGTTTACATCAAGGAGAGGCTCTAACAATAGCAGATATATTTTTAGGTAAATCTTACACTGAAGAAGGATTTACTTATTTTGCTCTCAAAGACTTAATGGATCATTTAAAAAGAAATGATTTTAAAGAGTCAAGACCTTGGGTAACAATGAGATTAAAAGAAGAATATAATGCTGACGATACTATTAGGAGTGTTAAAAACACAAGAATGAGACTATGGAAAATAAAGCAATTAAACATAGAAGATGTGGAGCTAGATGTTCCTGATATGAAAAAAGAAGTTAAAGAAGAGGAGATACCATTTTGAAAAAACTAACTTCACAAGTACAAACTGATTACATCACAGATGAAATTAGTAGAATGTTTGATTATCAATTTGACGGTCAAACAGAATTTACATTACCTGAGTTTCAAAAACCTACACAAGATTTCAATATTGGATTGATTGTAGGGGCCTCAGGAAGTGGTAAGTCAAGTTTATTGAAACAATTTGGAGAAGAGGAAAATATACTTTGGGAAGAGGATAAGGCAGTTTGTTCTCACTTTGAAAAACCTGAGGAAGCTCAAGACAGACTATCCTCCGTTGGATTTAATTCTATTCCTTCTTGGATGAGACCTTATCACGTTTTAAGTACAGGAGAAAGATTTCGATCTGACTTAGCTAGAAGAATAAAAGACAATGCAGTCATTGATGAGTTTACTAGCGTGGTAGATCGTAATGTAGCGAAGTCTTGTTCGAATGCTTTGCAAAAGTTTATTAGAAATAAAGATATTAAAAATGTTGTCTTTGCGTCATGTCACTATGATATTATTGACTGGTTACAACCTGACTGGGTGTTTGATACAAACTCTAGTAAGGTGGTATCACGGGGGTCTCTTAGGCGACCCAAGATTGTTTTGGAAGTCGTTCCTTGTTCCCACAAAATTTGGTCATACTTCGCTGAGCATCACTATCTCACAGGAAACATCAGTACAGCTACACGATGTTGGATCGCAACATGGAACGGAACTCCAGTCGGATTTTCATCAGTTATCTTTTTTCCCTCAGGAACAATCAAAGAAAAAGCGTGGAGGGAACACAGGACAGTGATACTTCCTGATTTTCAAGGTTTAGGGTTAGGCGTTCGTTTGTCCGAGGCAGTCGCAAAACAATTCACGGTCCTCGGTCATCGTTTCTTTTCTAAAACAGCACATCCTCGTTTTGGTGAGTATCGAGAAGCACATCCTGAAAAGTGGAGACCAACGACTCATAATAAACAAAATCGAAAAGATGATTACGAAAAAGAACTGAAAAGAATAGCGACAGGGAAAAAGACTTCCAATTTTGGTGGCTATAGTCAAGAATTAAGAGAAAAACATAAAGAAAGGGTTTGTTACGCACATGAGTTTATTGGATAAGAAAACTCCTACAGTTGTTATTGGTCCTCCAGGGACAGGGAAAACAACTTTTATACTTGAAAAAATAGAAGAGTATTTGGCTAATGATGTCGGTATTGATGAAATAGCTTTCTTTTCTTTTTCTAATAAAGCAGTTGATGAGGCTAAACAAAGAGCTTCTCAAAAATTTAAAATACCACTAAGTCAGCTAGAAAATTTTAGCACATTACACTCTTTCGCATTAAGACAAATGGGTCTTACGAGAGAGCACATATTGAGCAATAATGATTGGAGAAACATATCAAATGAACTTAGGATTAATATTAACGTTAATAATGATGATGACATATTTTTCAACAACTATGACGACAAATATGTTGATCTTATAGAAAAGGCAAAAAGAAGAGACATACCTTTACGTGATTGTTGGGCTATGTTTGCGAAAGATATTATTTGGCATAAATTAGAATACATAGATAAAGGTCTCAGAGATTATAAAGATTTTGGGTATGAACAGTTTACAAGTGGTAGTGACGGATATCTTGTAAAAGATCAAGGACCAAAAGTAGATTTTACAGATTTAATAACAAACTTTGTTAAAGGTAGTTTTTATAAACATTTTAAAGTTGTTTTCTTTGATGAGTCTCAAGATATGTCTACGATACAGTGGAAAATGGCAGAAAAAATATGGAAAAACTCAGAAAAAAGTTATCTCGCCATGGATCCTAATCAAGCTATTTATACTTGGGCAGACGCAGATGTATCAAAAGCAATACAAATCAAAGATGAAGCTAAGAATATTGTTGTGTTAGATCAATCAAAAAGAGTTCCAAGAAAAGTTTGGGAAATTGTTAATCGTGTTGAGGAACAAATAGTAGGATATGATGACATCAAGTGGTCCCCAGCTAATCGAGACGGATCTGTCGAGTTCATTAGAGGCATGTATCATTTAAACATGGACGAGGGCTCTTGGTTGATAATGGGCAGAACAAGAACCATTCGTGATGACATGGAAGAAGTCATGAGAAAGAAAAATATTTTTTTTAGAGTTAAATTAAAAGACAATAAATATAGATATTCTATTGGAAGTAAGGAAAGAAATGCTATTCTTACTTGGAAAGATTTGATGAGAAATGAAAATAATCAAGTGCCTATAAGATTGATAGAAAATTTATATAAATGTTTAGGAAAAGAGTATGTGGTTCGTGGTAATAAAAAACTTATTACAGAACAAAAAAAAGCTTTTCCTGATAAGAAATTATCTTTTAAAGATTTGAAAGATGACTTCGGACTAACGGTTGACTTTGGTACGCCTTGGGTAGTTGTAATGACAACAATTAACACAGAAACAAAAGCGTACTTAGAAAACTTAGAGACAAGAGGTGAAGACTTAGCCTTAGAACCAAGAGTAACTTTATCTACTATACATCAACAAAAAGGTGGTGAAGCAGATAATGTTATTGTTTCTTTAGATATAGGAAAAATGGCATACGAAGAATATCGTACTAATCCTATTAGCGAGCATAGACTGTTTTATGTTGCTTTTTCTAGAGCTAAAGAAAATTTATTTATAATAACGCCACAATCGCGGGAGGCATATAGAATATGAGTAAACAAATTGGAATGTTTAAACCAAAATCAGAGTGGGTTCCACCTATGGATTTTCCTAACATTAAAGACGCAGATAAAATAGCAATAGATCTAGAAACAAAAGATCCTAATCTTATGCAGAAAGGCCCAGGTTGGGCTACTAATGACGGAGAAATTATTGGTGTTGCTATCGCTGTGGACGGTTGGAAGGGATACTATCCTATTCGACATGAAACAGGTTTTAACCACGATCCACGAGTCGTGTTTGATTGGCTTAATGAAGCTCTTTCAGGAGACGGAGAAAAAATAGCTCACAACGCTACTTATGACTTTGGTTGGTTAGAAGCTGAAGGAGTCAAATGGAATGGTCGTATCATTGACACAATGATTGCTGCTCCTTTAATTAATGAAAACAAATTTAGTTATTCTTTAAATGCAGTATCAAAAGAATATTTAGCTGAAAGTAAAAACGAATTTCTTTTAAATGAAACAGCAGCACAATGGGGTGTTAATCCTAAAAGCGAAATGTTTAAAATACCTTCTCAATATGTAGGAGAGTATGCTGAACAAGACGCAGTGCTGTCTTTAAAACTTTGGGATAGATTAAAACCTGAAATAGTTCAACAAGACTTGCAAACAGTTTTTGATTTAGAAACTGACCTCATACCTATTCTTATGAAGATGAGAAAAAAAGGTGTGAGAGTGGATTTAGAACAATTAAAGAAAGCTGAAAAGACATTTGTTAAAAAAGAAAATGAATTAATGAAATTCATCTTTGAAAAGACAGGGCTCAAATGTGATATATGGGCTGCTCGTTCCATTGCTACCATTTTTGATCAGTGTAAGATTGATTATCCTAAAACAGAAAAAGGTAATCCTAGTTTTACAAAAAGCTTTTTAGAGTTTCATCCTCATCCTATTCCGAAGGCAATTGTTCAGGCCAGAAACTTCAACAAGGCACGGACCACGTTCCTTCATACAATAGAAAAATATCAGCATAACGGAAGAATTCATGCGAACATTAATCAGCTACGAACAGAAAATGGTGGTACGCTGACAGGTCGTTTTAGTTATTCTAACCCTAACCTTCAACAAATTCCTGCTAAAGATGACGCTGAATCGGATATTAAAATCGGTTCCTTAGTTAGAGGATTGTTCTTACCTGAAGAAGGAGAGAGGTGGGGTTCTTTTGACTACTCTCAACAAGAGCCACGACTCGTGAGCCACTATGCAAACATCGTGAAGCTAGAGGGTGCTGAAAAAATCGTTAAAGCTTACAATGAAGACAAAGAAACAGATTTTCATACAATCATGGCTGAAATAGGAAATATACCTCGTAAGAGCGCTAAAACCATAAATTTAGGGCTATTTTATGGCATGGGTGTGGGAAAGCTATCTGATCAATTAGGCATTGATCCTGAAGAAGGTAAATCTTTAATCAAACAATATAATGAAAGAGTTCCTTTTGTTAGACAATTAGCTGACGCAGTATCTGACCATGCTAATAAAAGAGGAGCTGTTAAAACTTTCTTAGGTCGAAGATGTCGTTTTGAATTATGGGAGCCAAAAGCATTTGGTTCTTACAAAGCGTATCCTTTGGATAGAGCTAAAGAAGAGTATGGTGAATATACTCCTTTGAAAAGATCAGGGACGTATAAAGCTTTAAATAGGTTGATACAAGGATCAGCGGCTGATCAAACAAAAAAAGCCATGATTGATTTAGATAAAGAAGGTATCAATCCTATGATTCAAATTCACGATGAACTAGCCATTAGTCTTAATGGTGATCCTGAAGTGGAGAAAAAAGTCATTGATATTATGGAAAACACGATTGAAATGAGTGTTCCTTCCAAGGTCGATGTAGCAATAGGAAACAATTGGGGAGAAGCAAAATGAACTGTTGGCATTGTAATACACAATTAATATGGGGTGGAGATCATGATTTAGAGGATGAAGCAGAAGAATATATCATGGTGACAAATTTAACCTGTCCTAATTGTGATAGTTATGTGGAAGTTTTTCTTCCTGAACAAAAAAGTTTTAAAGTTATAAAAGGAGAAAAAAATGAGAATAACCTATAATAATGGTGAACTAAACTTATCTTTAACTAATGAAGAAGTGGATCATATTGCTGATAACAAAGGTAGAAGTATACCAATGGATATTAGTTGGCTGAAGGTTTTACATGAAGATATTTCAAAATGCGTTTTAGCTCATTGGTCTGCTGTTGAAGTATGGGATGCATTAGAGGCACATCAGAAAACTGTAAAAAGCATAAGTAAAAAAGAAGAATAAGTATTATATTCTCCTCTAAATAAACCAAGGAGATAATAATGTTTAACCTAACTAATAAAGCCAAAAATCATTTCTTAAACTTCTTTAAGCAAGAAGATAAAGATCAATCAATCAAAGACTTCTGTCAAGCAGAATATAAAAAAGATTGGTATGCAGCCTATAGATCTTTTAAAGAAGAAGGTCAGTTCCCTAATTTTATTAGAAGAACTCTTTAAGTATTAGCTACTATTTCAGCTAGATGTTCACATCTGTTGGTGGTTTGCTTATGCCACCTAGAATCTTTCATTTCATCCGAAGCTTCTTTCCACTTCTTGTTTCTCATGTTTTTCCACATCTTGGAGAAATTTCGGACACCTTGAGTTCCTAGTTGAAAAACCATTTCCACAATAACGTGTTCTATATGAACAGGTAAATCGTGACCAATACATTCCTCAATTAGAGCATCAGCTCCCGCTGCTGCTCTGTTTAAATCTAAATCAAATAGTTCATCTATTTCTTCTCTAGAAATTTTTTTTCCTTCAGGAAATCTTTCTCTTTCATGTGGTTTAATAAGGTGGCCTATGCCAATCGTGGCTTTTCCTAAACTGTCCAAATATACGTGATCAACAATTCCTTCCGCAGAAGTAACTCTAGCTCTTAACTCATCTGTAATTTCAATCATGATGCACCTATACCCCAATGTTCTTCATGGGGATCTTTTTCTACCTTTCTTTTAAATATATTTATAATAAATTGAATTAATTTCATTTATTTAAGTTTATACCCTAAACCACTATATTTGTCTACACTTCCACCATCTTTAAATGCAAAACTTAATCCACCTTCTACTCCTTGATCACCAATACCAATATTATAATTTACAGGAGTATTATTAAACATAAACTGATCTTTGTATCCAATACTATTTGGATTAAAAGGATCAAATTGAATTTTATCTAAATTATATTTTTGAGCTAAATTTTGTAGATTTTGTAATTGACCTATTAAATTTATTCCTACGTTATCTGCTCTTGCATTAGCTAAATTATATTGATTACTCACGTTAGGTTTTGCCTTAAAAGGAAGATTATCTAAGTTAACAGTTCTTTCAGGTAAAAAAGGAAACTCTTCGTCAAATTGTTCATTTGACATTTCAGTTGGAAGAAAAATACTATCTAAAGATTGTGTATTAATTTTTTGATCATTAAAAGTAGGGCCTACAAAAGCCCCTCCTATTGCATCTGCTTCACTTGAAAAAGGATCAGGTTTTGGAACAACAAACTGACTTTCACCTCTTAAAGCGTTTGGAATACCTTGAGTGACAAAATCTTTTCCTTTGTCATACAATCCTTTTAATAAAGATATTAAAGGAGTTCCCTTTTCAGCGAAACCTTTAGCAATACTTCCAAGACCATAACCAATATCACTTCCAATTTCTCTAAAGGTGGGACCGTATTGATTAGCTAATCTTTCTCTCTCAGCAGTAAGACTACGAGGAGCATCTGAAGTCATTTGCAACAATGTTCCCCCAGTATTAGGAACTTGTTTTGTAAACTTATTTTTAAAATCAGTTGTTCTTTGTTCTTGAAAAGCTCTTCTCGCTAATCTATCTGCACTCACATCTTGGCGACCATCAAAAAATGCATCACGAGTCATTTCTCTAACTCTTGGAGAAGTGCCTCTATTAAAAGCCACCATGCTTTTTTGCAAATCTTTAAAAGATTTAGCCATTATGCTACCACCTGTGGTTTTTTAAACTTTTTAGATTCATAGAGATCCACGATACCACCTTCTGCTGCATTAAACAAAGGTAATCCTACTGACTCTAAACTGCTCATTGTTTGTGAGTTGGTTGATCCACCAATTCCTTCACTTATGGAAGCTAAATTTAATTGAGGCACGGACAAAGGTTCAATGATATCAGATCCTGTGTCTCCTCTACTAACTTGAGGTTCCGAAAAGGTGACTGTACCTCCACCTTTTGGAATATCATTAGGAATAACCTCCTTAGTATTATCTTCTATATCGTTAAGTTCATCTAAGAATATGTTTGAATCTCCTTGAAGGTTGTCAACATCTATAAGAAGTTGATCTAATTGATCAGGCTTACTTGGGTCTTTTTCAAATAACTGAATATTATCTAAAATATTTTCAATATTTTCTTTAGCTTTTTCTATATTTTCAATATCAAAACTAGGATCTAATCCTACTAATTCTGTGTTAATAGCAGAATCTTTTCCTCTTTGTTCTAATTCTTCTAAAGTAGCTCTAAAAAATTGCACCAATGAAGCTTTTCTTCTTATAGCAGGAAGAGTTGAATCAAATCCTTCAATAGCATATCTTAGTGTATCAGGACTTGTTAAAAAATTAGAAAAACTTCTAACACCTACTAAAGATCCCACAACTCCTATAGGGCCTCCAAAAACAAATTTTAAAGCTTTTGCAAGTGGATGATTTAACATAACATTAAATCCTCCTTGACCACCAATAGCAATACTTCTTCTTAGAAAGGATCCTGTGCTAGGTATAAATATGTTTTGTTGTCTTGATAACATATCAATCACATCAGTAACGTAACCAGAAGGTAATTGTTGAGATTTTGGTAAACCTTCATTCATTATATTTACTAATTGATTAAAAGCCTTACCTTTTACTTTTCCTCCTGCACCATCTAATCCTAATTTTTTAATTAAAACACCTGTGTCTAAAATTGCTTCTGAAGTTCCATCTTTTGTTTTTGTGGCTGAAGTAAAAGCATCATCAAACCAATTTCTTGCTAATTGACCTGCTAATTTTCTATCACCACCAGTTATTTTCATAAAATCATCAACTGCTGAAGGAGACATTCTTCTAAGTAAAGGACCAATTAATTCGTCAATATATTTTTTTGACTCTCCCTTAAATTTACCACTCAAAGCAGTAAAAATATCATCAACACTTTCAATTTGTCCAGCTACTACTCTTTCAAAAGGTTCTCTAGCCGTTGTATATATTTTTCTAAAATCTACAATTTGTGTTATGTAATTTTTAATAATGGCTTGATCTTCTTTTGAAAACTTAGCTAAAAAATCATCAGCGTTAGCGTTATCTAACAGGTTTCTCATTTCATCAAATGATGAACCTAATTGTTTTTTGGTAGTTCCTGGTTTACCTTTAGCAGATTTTACAGAGTTTTCTAATTGCTCCATTATAGTTTTCCAACCTGTGTAATTTATTCTAGCGTTTTCAGGATAAAGGCTTACAAATCTTTTAGCAAAATTATAAAATTCATTATAACCTGGATCCGTTGTTTTGGATACACTCTTGCCATATTGTTTTTCAAAATCATCAATGTACTTTGTTAAAAAATTTCTCATACCATTAACAGGTATGACTTTTCCTTTGTTAGGAACTAATTTTTCTGCTTTAACTATTTCATCACTAATTCTTCCCATAGTTTTTTTAAAGACACCATAAGCTTGTGCTGACTTTTCAAAAATATTTCTTGCAAGAGTATCGTCATCTAATCCTTTACCTAATTTATTAGAAAAATCTCCTAATAATTGAAATAGTTTTTCGGTTCTTTGAGGTGTCACACCTTTTAATTTTGATCCTAAAAGAGGTATTTGAGCAAAAGCGGTTCTAGCAACATTTATAAATTTACCTGTCAAGCTTTTAGTATCCAAATCTCCTATAGTAAAAGCTAGTTTGTCTCCTAAATATTCTCTTGATTTTTGAAAAGCTTCTTTAAGATTTTTATCTTTTAAAACTCCACTAGATAAAGCTACTCTAAAAGATTGAATAGCTGTTTCAGCCATAGGACCTATAGATGCCCAAGTTAAGTTTCTTTTAATATCATTAGGTAGCTTGTCTAATTGTTCCCAAAGACTCATTTCTTCCCCTGTAGATTGACTTTGTATTATATCAAACGCTTGAGCGCCTGCTGTAGCTCCCAAAGCATCATATAAAATTAGTGTTAATACTTTACCTGGAACGCTAGGAACATAAGGAAGAGCTCTTAATGTAAAAGCTTTGGTTCCTGCAGCTAAACCTGAAATACCACCCACAGCTTCAAATGTTTCTCTGTTTAATCCATACTTTTCTATTCCTTTTCTTTGAGAAAAAATTTGTTTTATCTCTTTTGCACTGAAAAAAGGTTCATCTCTTTCTGTTGCTTTTATGATGCTCTCTGTAGGACTTTGAACAAAAGAATCTAGCAATAATGAGAATACATTAGGGGTTTCTTCGGTTTTAAATTGTTGTAACTCTTCTATTCTTTCTTCTTTTTTCTTTTGAAGATCGTCTATCTCTTCTAAAAAAATATTTTTTTCAGCCATATTATTGTCCTGACTGTTGTTGAAGTTTTTCAAATAAAGATTGTAATATTCGTGATTCAGCTTCAGGTCTTTCTTCTATTGCCTCTAAAGCTTCTTTTACTAGATCATTATCCTCGGTCAAATCAAACCGTGATAAAATCTGATTTAATTTTGAACCGTAATCAATTTTATCTCTTCCTATGGCTTCTCTCATATAATTAGCTGAATTTCTAACATTTTTTAATAAGCCCTTTAAAGTGTCTGTAGCAACAGTAGCATCACTAAGTCCTGATATTCTTAAATTACTTTTTTCATCCAAAATTCTATTTAAAGCTGGAATACGAGCAGAGTCTAAATCTTTTGTAAAATCAATTAATTTTTGAGGAATTTGATTTTCTAAAGTAGCAAGTCTTTGTATGTCAGGATCAGAAAGATATTGAGTGATGCTATCAGGAATAGGACTTTTTTTATTTAATGCCGCAAATATTTGATTGATAGGCAAAATAGTTCTTTGCCCTAATTGCATAAAATCACCAACAAGGCCTGCTAATTTATTATTACCCTCAATTAAAGATATTGCTTCTTGAAACAAGTCTTCCAATTCATTACTTAAAACAATTCTTTTTTGATAATCATTAATTGTACTTTGATCTTGTATTAATTCCATAGATCCTTTTCCTAATGTATCTTCTTTAGAAACTCCATACTCTCCTGTTTCAATTCCCTCCATTAGTTCCTCGTAAGGTGTGTAACTAGAGGCAAGTAATTTATTATCAGAGGTTTCTCCACTTTGAGTGCTTCCTGTAGATCTTTTTACAACTTCTCCACCTTCTTTCAGACCTGAACCGTCTCCCTGAGATTTTGTTTGTGGCACGATGTTTTCAATATTTATAGTTTGCCCTCCTTTAACGTTTATAACTTCAAAATTGTTAGCTATTAAATTAGCAATTTTTATTTGATCTTTGTCTCCATCAAGAACTGTAGTGACATCTGTTTTAGGGTCTCTCAAATAAACAGGGTTTTGCATACCTTTTGATTGTTCAAAAATAACTTTTAATTGATTCTCTAGTCCCATTTTAGCTAAACCAAACTCTCTTTCACTCATTGAATTTTTTCTTGCCAATAATGATTTGTAAGCTTGAAGTGCTATTGCTTTATCTTGATCTTTAACAGCCTTTGTTATTGCAAAGAAATTTGCAGCGCCTTCTCGTAAAAGAGTATTAGGATCTTCACCTGCCGCTAATCGTAAACCTAGATCAACTCCTGTTGTAGCTAAAGCTTGTCTACCTTCTGCTTTAGAATCACCCATAATTCCTCTTAATAAATCAATTTCACTTTGAAGAGTCGTTGCATCCATTTTTACTGGAGTTATGTATTGTTTCATAAAATCAGACATTAAAGTGTTAGATGCGTCCATAAAATCAGTAGTAGGATTAGAAGAGCTTATTGAAAAAGGTACAGGAGAACTATTTAAATTAGGAATTGTTGTTGGCATCTCCTGATTTCCATAATCAAAAGGTGCATCGACAATTAACCCTGTGTTAGCTCTTACAATTCCCATGTTCTGTGGATTAGCTAATTGATCAGAAGCCATTGGCATAGGTCCTTGAGCCATCATTTGTTGTCCTTGTTGAGTTTGAGCAATACCTTGTTGTTCTTTCATTTCAAAAACAGGTTGCACTAAAGCTAGAACAGATAAAGGTGTTTCAGTAGCATCTTTTTCACCAACAACGCTTGCTAGTTCTTGAACTCTTCCTTCCATAGGAACTTCGTCACCACGAACTTCATTCATTAATTGAACATACTGTTCAGGAGAAACTTTAGCGATACCCTCTTGAGACGGATCACGGTCCGTGGTCATCGGTTCTTCTTGATCTAATCCATCAGCAATGCCAACAGCATCAGAGTTCATTTCACCACCCTCAGCTTGTTCTCGTATATCTACTTGAGGTTTACCCTCTTTATCAAAATAATATTTAAATTTTGGATTAAGTGGTCTTGTGGGTTTTGGTCTATCGCTTGTAAATACATCAGCTATAAATGGAGCAATAGAACCTCCTCCTCTATTTATAAAATTTAAAATTTTATCTAAGGTAGAAGGATCATCCATTGGTGCTCTTTTTGGACCAGCAAAACCATAAGAATCAGGATTTAAATCCTCTGGATACTTAAATACAGGAAATCCTGGATTACTATTAGATTCAGTTTCACCTATTAGCGCAGGATTTAATTCTTTTTCTTTATTACCCATTGGTACTTCACGATTGTCAAAAATTTTATTACCCATTGGTACTTCACGATTGTCAAAAATAAGTCTCCCTTTAATAGTTTTTAAATAATCACCTTGTTGATCACTACCCATATTCATAAACGCATCAAAGTCAAAATCAGTAGAATTTGTTATCATTTCAAAAACAGTGTCTAATAACTGAGGATTGGTCATCGCATCATCAAGATTAATTTTATAATCTTTATTAGGTACTTCTCTATTTAAACTTTTATTACTAATGACTCCTAACTTGTCTAAAATATCAAATTTTAAAAAAGGAGGAACGGAAGTAGAGCTTTTTTCTCCCATTTGAGGAGATCCCTCTTGTCTCATTACCATAGGGCTAGATTGAACTTGTTGTTGTTCAGTCATAAATTTTTTATATAGCTGACCTATAATCTGATCTCTATTAGGGTTTTGCATCAGTGATTGTAATTGTTCAGGAGACAAAGTCGTTTGTAAATATTGCATAAAAGCTTGTTCACCACCCATAGGACTTCCCTGTTGTCTAAACATAGGTCGTTGCATAACTTGATTCATCATTAAAATAATCCTCCACTTCCTTGTAAACCACCTAAGGCACTAAGACCTGCGATACCATAACCTGCAATCTGTGCTAGAGGAGATCCTTGAGTGCTAGGTGCAGTCGATGTTTGAATTGTTTGTTGTGATGTTGGTGCTCCCTGATAAATATCAGATAAGAAACCTAATCGTTGATAAGGCTCATATAAATTTTGTACTTGATTAGCTCTTAATGCGTCTAACTGAGCTTGACCTGGAGTAAATGTTCCTGTGGGATCTGTCGATCCAAACTGTTGTGTTAGTCCACCTAGTCCTAATAAGGTGTTAATATCTTGACCTGTCGATGCTTGACCAATTTGACCTAATCCTGCTTGTTGTCCTGCTATTGTTCCATATTGAGGAGCTAACGCTCCTAACCCTGCAGCTGAGCTTTGTTGTCTTGCTCCAAATTGTTGTTGTGCATTTAAAAAAGATTGAGCTTGAGCTTGAGCTAATGCTGAAGCACGATTACGTTCTAATTCTGCTCTTTGAATACCTTCTCTACCACCACCAAAAGCACCTGCATCAATCGCTTGAGCGGCCGCACCTTGCTCTGCAATATTATAAGCACGATTAATTTCATCTTGAACTGATTGTTGATAGGGGTTCATAAAAGGTTGAAGCTGTTCCATAGTTGGAGCTTTACCAATATCTGTATAGGCACTTGCTGCTTGACCTAACGTTCCGAGGCCCGCGGCTTGTGATTGAAGAGCACTAGCTAAAAAAGGTTCAAAGGACCCTACACCTGCTTCTCCCACTTGAAGCGCTCTTTGTTGTTGAGGGGAAAGTCCAGCTATTTGTTGTCCAGGTAATCCTGCTCTGACAGGACGTTGAATTACATTGCCATCTTCGTCTTCTACAGGAAGACCTGTTATAGGATCAATAACATTTTCTAAAATAGGGTTTCCTAAATCGTCATAGCGAAATCCACCAACAGGAGTTGAAGCTAAATTTTTTGCAGTGTCTAAAAGCCCTAGTTTCCTAGCTTCTACTTCAGCTGCTTCTCTTACAATTTGTTCTGTTGTTACCATTATGCCATACCTATGCTTTGTTGTGATAAACTACCACCGTTTTCTAAACTTTTCATCATTTTATACATGTTTTTTGCTCCCACTTTTCGCGATCCACCACCCGCGTTTCGAACAGCTTGAGCAGTCATTACAAATTCACCATCACTTAACATCGCAGGAATATCATCTGATGTTCCTGTCCCAGGACCTACAATTTCTCCAATACGTTTAGGATGTTCTTTTACTTTACCATCAGGGTGCTCTATTTGTTGACCACTACCCTCTGCAAAACCTGTCACTTCACCACCTTTAGCAGAAAAATTCATAGGTATCATAAATTCATTTCCAATTTGATTGGCCATGTATTGATCTCTCATACCTTCAGGTAAATAATAACCATCAGGATTGTATCCTGTAATAGAACCAATTTGATATTGAGAGGGATTAGAAGCATATAAGTTTTCAGACGCTTCTTCTTCTTCAGGAGAATTAAAGTATTGATTATATAGATTCTCAGCCACAGGTGCTGCAGATGCAATTCCATAAGCTAATGGACCATATTGATACATAAAGCTAGATTCTTTTGGGATACCCAATGCAGTTATCATTTCATCTGAAATGGGATTTCCTGTTATCTGTCCTAAAGTTTTCATTTTTGAAAACTCAGGATTAATTGCTCGTTCACTTGGATCAAACGATGCCATAAATTTATCTCCAACTTTACCAAAAAAACCTTTTTCAGGTGTTGGTGGTGAAGTATTTAAACCACTAAAAGCTTCCTCTATTGTATTAGGAGTCATATTACCTATATCAATATCTCTTTGAATTGCATTAGCAAATTTTTCATTTATAGGTATATTTGTTACTTGTGGTATTTCTCTTCCAAAAGAACCCTTCATGAATTTTTGACCCATGGTTCCCTCACCACCACTTAAAGCTCCTCGAATACCTGAAGTTGCAACTTGAAGAGCTAAACTTTTTGCTATATCAGCAGGTTTTTTTCCTGCTAATCCTTGAATACCTGCACCTAATGCTGCTTGACCAACTCTACTTGCTAAAAAAGATCCAAGTTTTCCTCCCACTAAGCTACCAATTCCTGGAGCTACAAAAGGTAAAACAAAGGGAGCAATAGGAGCTACAGCTTTAGCAACACCTGTGACAGTGTCTTTAACATTTTGAAAAAAGTCACCGACCAACGATCCGAGACCTAATTCATAAACTTGTGCGTACTCCTTTTCTTGCATTTTATTCCTTTACTCAGGTAGGGTGTGTGCCCCAGCAAACACATTAGGAGCTGTCACGTGAACATCTCTTCTAATATCTGCTTCTGTTGTTTCTGTTTCAGGATTGTCAATATCTGCCTGACATTCCTCGTGTGAATTATACTCTTGACCTGTTTTAGTATTCGTAACAGTCGTCTCTACTTTTGCACTATACACAGGAATTTTTTCGCCATTGATCACGTCATAACGCAAAATCTGTGGCTCATCTACAATCTTTGCCATACTCTATTTTTATAGGTAGAAAGCTAGGAAATCAATAGGTTTATTGCTGTTGCTTGACTTCTAATACAGATATATCAGAGGTGAGATCTGTTGAAGACGCTTGAATTTTTAAAGAGTCTCCACCCTCATACACAAAAGGTCCATTGAGTTGTTGAGTAGATCCATGAGCTACATCAATGTTGTTGATCTCTACGTCAGTAGATCCATTATTATGAGTAATTTTAGCATTAACAGTACCTGATCCTGAATCATTATGAAGAACTATCGTTTGAACTATAAAGGTTGAAACAGGTGTTGGAGGAGTTGCTGCCACATTTGCAACAGGAACTGTAAAAATTGTTATAACATCAGTGTTAGCTGCCTTTTGTGTAAACCTTTTAAATACGTCAGCCATCTATCTAAAAAACCACGCTCTTCTTGTGGACTCCTCTTGAGTGTCTTGTGTATATTGAGTGTTCAATTGTTGTATCATTTCCTCTAATTGTCGAATTAGTTCAGCAGACTGTTGAGCATCATACTCAGGTCTAGGGTCAGGAAATCTTTGTAGTATTAATTTTGCCATTATCTTCTACCATCGGGTTGTATATCAAAACGTTGTGTTCCTAATCTCCAAGCGGTACCTGTTGTATTAGAGACAACGTTGACTGTAAATTCTCTACCTCTTCCTCGTAAGCTTACAAACTCTGTAGTATCAGTAAAGGTTGCTGTCTTAATGACACTTGTCGTATTGTTTGGATAATATTTAAATTCTAAATTCATATTTAAAGTACCTTCTTGATTTTGAATATCAGGTATTAGTTTTTGGACAAAAAGAATATCATTACCGTCACCTATTTCTACAGATCCTGATTTCACGAAAGCTGTCATGGCTTGACCGTCTGCGTTATTTCCTGTCTCATGTAAAAACATTTGAGTGGCACCGTCAGTTAGACCAGAGATAACTTCATTGTTGGCCGTGGTCGTTGGTAAGTAGTCCGAGGCTACAGGGTTATCATAAACTTCTCTATCAATCCAAGTTGTTCTATCTAGTGTTCCTGTCCACCAAGTTTGCTCTAAATAGTTATAAGCCACTACTGCATTAATTGTGTCAGATCCTGTTCTTGGATAAAACCATAACACTTCATTGAACTCACCGTTGTGACCTACGAAAGCATTTTCAGATCCTGTTATATTAATATTGTCAAAAACAAACTGTTCCACGGTACACGGTAATTTTTTAACTGTACCATCAAAAAGATAAAAAGAATCTTGCGACATCCAATAGGCAACACCGTTCAAATCAAGTCCTGCGTGACTACCAATGATTCCACAGTTTTGACCTAATTGTCGTAAACCAAAAGTAAAAGGAGGACCAATAAACTGCATTGAGTGTAATGATGTATCTGTCCATACAAGTATTTGACCTCTTGATCGCTCTGCTGCCACGATCCGTGATCCGTCAGCAATTCTTAATGAGCCAGCAGTATTTTCTGCTGTAGGTTGATACGTGGTAATATCCTCTTGATCCGAAAATCTTATTAGTAAATCATCTTGCGAACCTATATTTCCAATTGTGTTTTCTGTTCCCATAAAAAGTAAATGTCTATCAGGCGTTGAAACTAAACTTATTCTTGATGCGGTTGGTGCACCTGATATAGCAGCAGCTCTTGTGCTTACACCTGTTGATGTGTCCCACCTAAAGGCACCACCATTTAAAACTGTTGCAATTAAATCTTCTCCAAAATTGTCCAAGGACCACTGACGAGCTTCTAAGGTTACGTTCGAAACTGTTGAAGGTTCTCCCCAAGCTCCATCGCCCCAACCATCTGTGCCCCAACCAAAAGCTGAAGTAGATATTTCAGGTCCAATTGATATCTGATATTTAGCATTGCCTGATCCACCACCACTTGCTGTTGATCCTGAAGCAGCAGCGGTTGTTGTTACAACATAGGCATTGTTATTAGCTACTGATGTAACTTCAAATTCTTTATTCATATCCAAGCCATCAATAGCTGAGAAAGAATCAAAAGTAACAAAGTCACCTTTCGCTGCTCCATGCGCAGTGTCAGTCACAACCACTGAAGTTGTTGCGTTTGTAGTAAAAGGATTGGTTAAAGCCTGTGTTTCTCTTATAGGAGTAATGTCATAAGCCAGACCCTCCTCTATAACGTAAAGCTTTCTATCAGTGCCAATAGCGTTGTATCGTGTGCCATCTAAGGCTACCCAAGCATGTTGATCACGAGCCACACCCACCAAAGTCGTGGAGATAAACTTCTCCCATCCTTTAATTTTCTGTGGCAATCCTTGAAAAAAACGTACGTTATCACCATCTGTCCACTTGCCTTCGCCTGTGTAGTCGGTGACTTCTTTATTGATACCTGGTGCTGGTCTAAAATTTACTAATGGCATGACGCCAATATATATAAATTACTCTTTTTTAGCAACTAAAGACCCAACATGACCTTTAAATGCTCTATTACCAAAGTGAGTTAAAGGCATAGCTAAGTCAGCCCAAATCTGTCCACCACACTCCTGCCATAGACGAGAGAAGTAGTAATCTTCGGATAGATATCTTATTTGTGGTTGACCTTCTTTGGTTTTAGTGTTGTAAGGTCCAACAGCAAATAAATCATAACAATTATCAGACTTATAAGATCCACCATTAACAATTTGATCAGACTCATATTTTCTTTCAGGAAACTTTTTCATCATAGTTCTAAATACTTTTCTTTTCACAAGCATCATACCTGTGGCTGCTTCTTGCACAGGAAAAAAACCTCCCTCACCTTTTAAATTTAAAGGGTCATCAAAGTTTACATTATACCCTAAGGCTCTAGCCTCTATTTCATCAGGTTGCGCATCGGGGTATTCTTTTAAAATGTCTTTAATTTTTTCAAGATATAAATGTTTTCTGGGATAAATTCCACAAGCTATATCTTTATCTACACAAAGTAATCGCTCGATATTTTTCCAAGTAAAACCTATATCAGCATCTATAAATAAAAGATG
>Ga0208643_1000407_pt1 | contig 29343 bp, 46 predicted proteins | sample VirMetDEL_Nov_12_FD_184516 | JGI IMG/M metagenome (GOLD analysis project Ga0208643, IMG submission 184516) | Aqueous microbial communities from the Delaware River and Bay under freshwater to marine salinity gradient to study organic matter... | ecosystem: Environmental > Aquatic > Marine >...
GCGTAATGCACAATGGAACTTAGAGTCAAAAGTTGATGGTAAACTACAGTCAGTAGATACAAAACTTACTAGCTACGATACAAAGTTAGATAGATTCGAGGTAAAAGTAGAAAAGACTAAGATAGATATGGAAAACAGAATACAAGAGTCTTTAGATAACCCACTAGCAAACTAGGAGATTATATGCCATACGGAAAAGGAACATACGGAAAAAAAAGAGGTCGCCCACCAATGAAGAAAAAAGGTAAAAAGAAATAATGGCTAAAGATTCAAGACTAACTAGGGCAGGTGTATCTGGCTTTAATAAACCAAAGCGTACACCTAGTCACAAAACTAAAAGTCATGTAGTAGTAGCTAAAGAAGGTGGTAAAGTTAAGACTATAAGATTTGGACAACAAGGTGTTACTGGTGATAGAAAAAGTACAGCTAGGTCTAAATCATTTAAAGCTAGACATGGTAAAAACATAGCAAAAGGCAAGATGAGTGCTGCTTTTTGGTCTAACAAGGTGAAATGGTAATGGCTAAACGAGGACTATACGCAAACATTAATGCTAGAAAAAAAGCTGGTACAAGTAGAAGTAAAAAGAAATCTACTATTAGCAAAAAAGCCTATGCAAAAATGAAAAAGGGGTTTAAAAAGTGATTGAAGATAATAGAATACAGTTACAATTAGACAAACATTCTGGTCAGATAGCTAAGTTATTTAGTAAAATTGATGACACTAACGAAAAAATACAAAAAATATTTCATATATTAAATCAGATTAGATACTTTGTATTAGGTGGTGTTGCTTATTTTGTAGCGTCAGAAGTAGGCATGTTTAACCTACTGAAGTTGGTAGCATGATAGGATTTCTAACAAACATAGCACCAATAGCTTTAGGATTTATTGGCAAATTGTTTGCTTTAAAGAGTCAAGCAGCACAAGAACAACAAAAATTAATGATACAGAATCTACAAGTTCGTAACGATTCTATTAATCAAGCAAGAGAAATGGCAACCAAAGAAAGTCCAATGGCTGCTATGAACAGAAGAATTATAATATTAACTATATTAGCCCTAGTTATATTTACACAGGTAGCCCCTGTGTTTTGGGATGTGCCTACAGTTATACCAACTGTTATAGAGGGTGCTAGTATATTAGGATTTCAATTGACACCAGATGTAGTAGAATATGTTACTGTAGAAGGGATGTTGAAGTTTGATGAAATATTTAGATGGGCAACAATGATAATCGAATTCTACTTTGGAGCACAATTAGCAAAAGGTAGGTAGTAATGAAAAGGGCGATAGTTATACCCGACCAGCATTTTCCGATACATGATGAAAGTGCAGTCAAAGTTGTACTAAAAGCGATAGATTTTGTAAAGCCAGATATATTTATTAATCTGGGTGATGTTGGAGAGTGGAGTTCTGTGTCTGGACATAGATACAAAAGACGCAAACGACCACCACTAGAGTACCAATTGCCAGAAATAGATAAAGAAATTAAAGAGGTCAATAAACAAATTGATAGGTTTGACAAAGCATTAGATAAAGTTAAGTGTAATACTCGACATATTCTTGCTGGTAATCATGACGAATGGCTAGATGCGTTTGTAGAAGAGAATCCATACTTAGACCAGTACACTTTTAGAAATGCGTGTAAATGGGATGAAAGAGGATATGAGTATCGTAAGTACAATGAGGTTTTAACCATTGGTAAATTGTCTTTTATACATGGTGCGTATACAGGACTTAACCACGCTAAAAAACATTTAGATGCTTATGGTACAAATATTATGTATGGGCATGTACACGATGTAGCTAGATACTCAGCTACTAGATTGTTAGATGGAAATATTAGTTCGTGGGCGATGGGTTGTTTAAAAGATATGTCAGCAGAAAACAACACATGGTTAAAAGGCAGACTACATAATTGGAATCATGCTTTTGGAATTGTAACTTTTTTTGACAATGGTAATTTTCAAGTAGAAGTAGTTGACATTGTAGAAGGCAGAGGTTCAGTATGGGGAAAAATAATTAAAGGATAAAGTATGACATATAGAGAATTAATAAATCAAGTGTTGATACGACTAAGAGAAGATACTATAACTAGCGATTGGTCTGGTGCAATAAACGATTCTACTACAGTATCAGCATATCAAAAAGTAATAGGTGCATTAATTAACGACAGTAAAAAAAGTATTGAAGGTTATCATGATTGGTTAAATCTTAGAGAAACAGTTAATGTATCTACAGTAGCAGGTACTAAAAATTATAATTTAAGTTCTGGTCAAGAAATAAAAGTTGTAGATGTTATAAACAATACAACTGGTATTCATCTTAGTCAAGTAAGTAGACAATATATTAACACTGTAAAATACCCTACAGACGATACTGGTGAGCCATTGTACTATGCTTTTAATGGTACAGATACTTCTAATAATCTGAAAATAGATTTGTCGCCTGTGCCTACATCAGTACAAACTTTATCTTTTGATATTGTTAAACCTCAAGATGATTTAACTTTAGCTGCTACAGTATTAAAAATACCAGCTAAACCAGTAATACTCGGAGCATGGGCAAGAGCCATAGCAGAACGTGGTGAAGATGGTGGAACACAATCTAGTCTTATGGCACAAGAAGCTAATGACGCAATCAAGCAAGCAATTATGTTAGATAGTGGAAACACTCAATATGAATCTGATTGGTATATAAAAGAAAATTATTCACATGGAACTGTTAATTTTAGATAATGGCTAAACAACTAGACTATTTACCTTTAGAAAATTTTGGTATTAATGGATTAAATTTACAAAGTAATCCTGCAACATTAGACCAAACATATCTTACAACTGCTGATAATGTAGTTATGAGAGAGTCTGGTAGAATATCTTTTAGAAAAGGTTTAAAACAAAAAGTAGTTCCTACTGGTACAGCTATAGGTTCTATGGTGGAGCATAATGATTCTGGTACTAATAAAATATTTGCTAGTCACGGTACTTCTATTTACACAGTGGATTTTACAACTCCTAATGCTGCCTTTCCTAGTAGTGGTGCTGATGTTAAGCATACCGTTGCTAACAGTACAGGCAATTGGCAGTTTATTAATTTTAATAAAAGATTACATTGTGTACACACAGGAGTAGTACCACAAAGATATGATGGTGCACAAAGTTCTGGCTCAAGATGGGCAGCACATGCAACAGACCCAGCGTCTATAAGTACACTATTTGACCCTAGTTGTGGGTTTGGTGGGTATGGAAAGTTGTGGGTAGGAGGAGTTACAGAAGCTCCAGATGTAGTATTTTACTCAGTTTTGCTTGATGGAGATGATTGGACTGGTACTGGTTCTGGTTTTATTGATTTAAAAACTGTATGGGGTAATGATGAAATAGTAGCATTAGCACCTTTTTATGGACAGCTAGTTATATTTGGTAAGAACAATATTGTTTTGTATGATGGCCCAGAGTCGGGTGGAACATTAGCACTTAATGAAGTTATACGAGGAGTAGGTTGTGTAGCACGAGATAGTGTACAAGCTATTGCTGATGATTTAGTTTTTTTGTCAGAAACAGGATTAAGGTCATTAGCCCGTACAACTGAAAAAGATAAATTACCTTTACAAGATTTATCTTTAGCTATTAAAGATACATTAATAAGAAACATTGCTGTTAGTACAGCAGTTAAATCAGTTTATCTAGAAAACGAAGGCATATATCTTATGACTTTTACTGATAAAAATATAACATATGTATTTGATTTTAAACATAGAACACCAGCAGGAACACCTCGAGTAACAACATGGACATTTGATAATGACCGTGAGCCTTCTGCTATGATACAATCTGTATTATATGCTGGTTTAATAGCAGGACAAAAAGATGGAGGCATAGCAGGATATGAAGGATATTTTGATACTGATTTGGCTTGGGTTAGTTCGGCTGCTAGTTATACTAATTCTCCTATTAATGCTGATGTATCTAGTATATGGATTAGAATGGGGCAAAGCGTTACCTCTGCTTTATTAAAACGAATGATATTAATTTTAGAAGGTGGCTCTGGTGCAACACTAGGTTTGCGTTGGTATAAAGATTATAGTTTAAATTCTTCATCAACAACAAATATATCTTTGCGGCCTGCAACAACTGGTACAACAGCTTTATGGGGAGCGTCTACATCTTTGTATGGTGCTTCAAAGTTTACACCTATTTATGGTTTACAAGAATATACAACACCATTGACAGGTAGTGCTAAACATTTAAAATTAAATTTATCTATTTTAAGTAATGGATATGATACTTCGATTCAAGATTTGGCAATAATTTCAAAACAAGGAAAAATAAGATGAGTAATTATACTTTAGCAGTAAATTGGTCAGGAAAAGATGCTCTCTCAGATAGTGATGCTGCGAAAGTTATATCTGGTTCTGATTTTAATACTGAATTTACAACAGTAAGAACAGCAGTTAATTCTAAAGCTGATTTAAACGGAGATTCTGGCGAAGATTTTGTTATGAATAATGGTACTGCTGCTACACAATCAGCAGGAAACAATACTACTAAAATAGCAACAACAGCTTTTGTTACAACAGCAGTAGCAGCTTTAGACGCAGCAGCTATTAATGCTATTGTTTATCCTGTAGGTTCTATATACACGACAATATCAAGCACTGCCCCTGCTACTCTTTTAGGAATGGGAACTTGGGCAGCATTTGGAGCAGGTAAAGTTCCAGTAGGTATTGACGCAAGTGATACAGACTTTGATACTGCTGAAGAAACAGGTGGTACAAAAACACATACTTTAACAACATCTGAGTTGCCTTCACACACGCATACTTTTAGTTTTACACAGTCACCAAGTACTGCTGGTGCAAATGCACAACAACAGCCTATATCAGCAGATGGTGGCAGTAACACTTCTTTCAATGTTATAGGAACTAAAACTACTGATGCTACAGGAAGTGGCTCGGCACATACAAATGTACAACCATATATCGTAGTGTATATGTGGAAACGCACAGCATAGGAGAATAGAATGGCATATATAGAAGGAACAGGAATTGGTCAAGGCAAAGGTAATTCAAATTTTATGCTTAATGGCTCATATGTAAATGCACCCACATACAATAAAGCCAAGCCAAGAACATTTAAAAAACAAAACACAAGTAGTTTTGACATACCTATTGGTGGTTTAGGTGGTAGGGGTAACAATGTTCAATATGCACAAGAGGACTATGATAGACAAATGGCTCTTATGGATAAGATTGGAGAAATGTCAGCAGGTTATTCTACTGATAATACTCTTGGTACTACTGATATAGACTACGAAAACAAGATGATAACTGAGAAGTTATCACCAGAGTTACAAGCTGAATATGATGCGTTACTTGCTCGTAGTAAATTACAAAGAGAAAGAGCAGCAGCTATGGGTGATGACCCATATGAGATGCAACAGTATCTTTACAATCAAAATCTTGCATTAAAAGTAGATGAGCAAAATGCTTTGCGTGATGATACTATGGCTGCTTTACAAGCTAAAGGAATACTAGGTTCTACTGGTGGACAAGGAATGTATGCAGGTGTTGAAGAATCTATATTAAGGTCTAACGCTATGGACTTTAATGATGCTATGGCACAATCACAAGCTATGTTTGACATGGAAAGAAAACGAGGACAAGAAGATTTAAGTACTGCGGTTGCATTAGGTACAAAACAAATACCATATATTACAGCAGGTACAAATCAAGGAAAAGCAATTGAAATTGGTAATGTTGCAGGTGTAAGTTCTGCTTCAAGAAATATTGCAAATCAACTTGCAGGTCAAGATTATAGTAAGAGAAAAGGTTTATGGGATATGCTAGGTAGTGGTGGTACTGGAGGGGGTGGTGGTGGACTCTTTGGTATGCTAGGTAGTATTTTTGGATAAGGAGTAAAAATGGCAAGTATGTTTAATAATATCTATGATGTTGAACAAGACATTAATAAAATGATGTCTGATACAGCAATAAGTTTTGGCAGATTAGATACAAATGGTTATGGGCCAATGACAGCTAGTACATTTGGTCAAGGCGAAATGTTTGGCAGGGCGTTAGGAAGCATGCTAGGTGGTAAAGACCCTCGTATAGAAGAAGCAGAGTTGCAACAAGAGTTAATGCGTAGACATCCAGACCCTAGAACAAAAGAAGATTTACTTGCTGTAGCTAAAGATGCAGGACTCATGGGTTTACCAGATGTACAAGCAGAAATACTAAAAATTGCAACACAAATGCCAGAACCTAGTCTTGCTAGTGGAGCAGATTTAAAAAGTTTGACTGGTATTTTATCATTAACACAAGGTAGTGATAAGATGGTTGTTGATTATTTAAGAAAATTAAATCCAGAATTTGATAGCCAAAAAGAAGATGCAAAAAATGCTGCAATAAGAGAAGTTCGTGCTGAATTTAATAAAATTATAGGTGGATATGAAACATTCTTAGGGTCAAAACAACTTAAAAAACAAGATATTAATAGCATGATGTTTGACAATACTGGTCGGTTAAAAAACATTAGTATGTTTAAATCATATTTAGGTGCTCTTAGTTTAGATGAAACAGCAAATCCATTTGCAAAACATTTGTTTGATGCGAATACTATTATATTAAGTCAAGGTAGTGATACAGATACAAGTAGTGATGTTGATAGTAATGATTTAAAAATAAAAAAAGTAATTAAAAAAATGCCAGATGATACAACATTTATCGAAAGTTCTTATAATGCTAGTGTTGATGAAGTAGTTGTAGGTAAAAATGATTATAATAATTTATCTAAAAATGCAAAAAAACAAGCTAATTCGAACTACAAAATGGAAATGATGAATAAATTAAATTCTGTTTATGTTGATTTAGCAAATTTTGGTGGTGGTTTTTTAGGTGAAGAAAACATGAGTGCCTCAGATTTAAAACAAGAAAACCAAAATGATGAAATACAAGACTGGATTTCTGGTGGTGTGCCTATGCTTGGTACAGTTTATAGTGAAGGCATGCAATATTTTTTAGATAAACCACCTGAAGAATTAGAAAAATTTATAAAAAATCCAGAATGGTACTATAGAACAGTAATTTTAAAACAACCATTTCGTGTAGATAAAGAACGCAATATGTCAATTGCAGAACCATTTCCTAAAGATACAAGTGGGGAAATAATTTCACTTTGGGGAATATCAAACTAATGGGTCAAAAATATGTTGATGGTATAGGTTTATATACTTATGATGATAAACTGTCTGAGGAAGAAGTACAGGCAAATATAGACTATCGCATAGCAACTACACCTAAATACGCTAAACAAACTTTTGCAACTGGATTTAATGATACACAATCTATGATATATAGATGGTGGCAAAAACTTACAGATGAAGAAAATGAGTATGGCAGATGGATGGAAGGTCAAACAAAAGAGTGGGCACAGAATGTAGGGTATTATGATTCTATTGCTTTAGAAGCATATTATGCAGAAATAGCAAATGCTAGAAATTTAAGTGGTACAGAAAAATCAGACAGAGTTACTAATCGTGAAGTTATAGCTGAATTTCAAGATGATATGCGTAATGCATATGAAAATAATAGTGGTGATGTATCAGCAGTACAACAAAAATATGGATATACGCCAGAAGATATCAGTGTTCTTGATGGTCTTATGGCTATGATGCAAAATCCAGCAGCGTCATTAGGTGCATTAACAGGTATGGCAGTTAAAGACCCAGAGTTATTATTAATTAATTTTTTAAGAATACCTAAGATTGTTGCACAAGGTACAGAAATGGCTAGAAAAACTGTTACTGCTGCAACAAGAATGCAACCACAGTATGTAAAAAAACTAGGTAAAGCCATGACAAATGCTAGAGCAGCTAACATGGTAGGTAGAGGAGCAGAAGGTGCTGTGTATGGTGGCGTGTATGAAGCACTACATGATTTAACTTTTAAAGGTAAGATAAATACAAAAAACATTAAGACTGGTGCGTCTATGGGCTTTTTATTAGGCACAGCATTTGGTGCAATTACACCTACATCCTCTAACAGTTGGTTTGTAGATAGAGTTGGGTCAAAAAACGCAGAAAAAAAATGGAATAGTACTAGACTTAACGAAAGATGGCAACAAGCACAAGAAAGAACTGACCCTAGCAGACCAAAATATGAAACTGCTAGAGTAAATCCTAATAACACACCGCTTAAACCACCTAAGAAACCACCTATTTTTAGACCAGTGCCTAAAGATGCTGAACTGCCAGATGGTTTTACACATAAGAATAGGTATGATTATTGGAAAGACCAAGCATTAAATACTTTCCCAATAAACAAAAGAATTACTGTAGAAACTCTTGATAAGAGAATAGAAAATCTCACTAAACAATTAACTAAAAAGAAAAATCCAGATGGTAGTCCATTGTTTACTGTTGAAGAGGCTGCAGGTTTAGCAGCTAGACATCAAGCAGAAATAGTATTAAGTAAGAAAAAGCCAGAAGTATGGTCTGTAATTATGGACAATGCTCTTACTAATCCACAGAAAAATAGAAAGTGGGGAGAGTTTGAAGAAGGTTTACAGGGCAAAAATAACAAAAGACAGCCAGACTATGAAGCACCTCCTAGAAAAGCAGAAGAGTTTGAAAACATATATGACCCAGTAGATTTAAACGCAACACAAGCTGTTCCTAAAGGCAAACTTGCTAAAGCAGCAGCTATAGGTGCTGTAGCAGGAGCATTAGTTGCTGAAGATGACAAAGAATTAATGGCATTTTTAGGTGCATTATCTTTTGGTGTAGCTAGAGGTACAGTACTTAAAGGCATTAATCCTAGTGTGGCTAAAATGAAATTAGTTGGTCATAAGATAGCTAATGAAGGTAAGAAAGTAGAAGAAGGCATGCAAAAAGGTGCTGCTATGGTTGGTCAGTTAATCCAAAAAATAGCTATGGATGATGCTAAACGACTTGAGTTTCTTACAAATTTAGAAAATTTTAGTAAAACTTATTATGATAAACCGCTTGAAGGTAAATACAAAACACATAAAGAATATATCCTTGCAAAACATGGTGAAGATTATTTAGAAGCTGCAACTGCTTACCATAATACAATGGAAGAATTTTGGAAAATGGGAAATGATGCAGGTGTGTTAGCTGATTACGCACATATTCAAGATTATGTTACGCACATATTTGGCAAAGAGTTATCGCCAGAAAATATGAAACTTTTACGAGATAAATTTCTTGAACTTGCAGACCAACAATCATTTGATTTTAGAAAACAAAGAGCATTATTTGACACAATAGAAAACATTGCTAAAGAAAGAAATATAATAGTTGACCCTGTAAGAATTTTAACTGCATATACTAACTCATTACAAAAAGTATTAGCAGGAAAAGAAATTGTTAAACATTTAAATAAAAGTGGTGTTCAATATGGTGATGAATACTTAGGTCTTGCTGTTAATAAAGCTAACAAAAAACAAGTTGAAATTGCAAAAAGAGAGGGTTATAAAGAAAGTGAAATGCCTTTTCTAAAAGACCAATTATTACATCCGTTGATAAAAACAGCTATAGAAGATTTTTATCAGCCTAGTATTGGAAGTAAAGGATTTGCACACAAAGCGTCTGTATTAAACAATGCTATGAAAAGAGTAGTGTTATCTGGTTCTTTATTCCACGCACAAGCATTATTGCTATCTGGTATATATGCAGGTGGATTAGTACATGCGTTCACTAGCAAAGGTAGAGAAACTAGAAAATTAGTAAGAGAATTTTTAAACAATGAATACGATTTAAATGCAGTTGTATACGACAAAAGTGGCAATGCAATTAAAGTAAGAAACAAAGTAAGTGGAAAGTTTGAAGATTTAAAAGGTAATTATGTACACGCAGAGTTAGTTAGAGAAATAGTAGATGCTAGATTAGGTATCGGATATGCCAAAACAAATGAACTAACTAACGCAGGTTATCGTACAGTTAAAGATTTTTTAGATAAAAGATTACCACCATTAGGTAAAGCACAAGATAAAATTGATAGAATTACATGGGATATAATTCACGACAGGTCTAAAATGTTTGCTTATCTTACTTGGAAAGATAGATTAATGAATCCTAAAAAAAGGATGTTAGATAATTTATTTCTTGGCAGAAAAGATAAGGCTTTAGATGAATTAGAAGCTAGAGAGGTAGCAGCTCAATATGCTAATGATGCTTATGGTGGACAAAACTTTAATAAATTAAGTTTAGACTGGGAAGCATTAGCAATTGAAAATGCTAATAATCCTAAAGGTGTATTTTATAATTGGTTGGCACTAGCAGCTACACCTTCAAGAAAAAATTTATCTAACTGGTTGTTACTATCACCAGACTGGACTATATCAAACATACAAATTGGTTTTAAATGGGCAGGGTATAGTACTAATGCTGTGAAAAAATTATCTAAAGGACAAAAATTAACTGCTAAAGAATATGCAGAAATGAGAATGTACTGGGGTTATACAGCTAGAGCAGCAGTATCTACAACTGCATTAGCATATGTTCTGCATGAAACTTTTAAAGAAGAAGGTAGTGGTGAATTTGACATTCAAGAGTTTTGGAAAACAGGTAGATTAAATTTAGGTAATGGTGAACAAATGGTTGTTTCGAAACAAATTGCAGAGCCCGGTCATTGGGTTATGAATCCTATTCATACATTTATGAACAAGGGTGCGTCACTACCAAAGGCTGCTACAGAAATATTATTTGGTAAACAATGGATATCAGTTAAACATGGAGGCAGTATTACAGGACCAACTTTTGATAGAACAGACCCTAAAGACTGGTTAAACTGGATGTCTAACAAGGCTACACCAATTTCACTGCAGCCATTTAAACAGGCAATTGTAGATGAAGATACCCCTGCAGGGTATAAGATGTTTCAAAAGGCAGCAGGAGGATTTATCGGTTTCCCTCGATATGGTAGACCAGATAAAAAGAAAATAAGAATTTACTAGGAGAAATAAAATGAACCCCAATGAAGAAAGATTAAAAGAGTTGCAAGCAGAAATTGAGCAAAAGAAAGCTGAGATTGCTGCAATAAAAGCTGATGACCAACAAGTTAAAGCTGATGAAATGGCTAGTACTGACCCAACAGCAGAACAAATGGCTCTTCTACAAGGAAGAGGACTAACAGGTAACAGGGATGCTGATGGTAATTTAGTAACAGAACCCGAAGTAGCAAAGCCTTCATTAGAAGAAGTTTTGAATGGATTAAATATTCCTGGTGTTCTTAATATGGACATGCAAGACAGCAAGAAAAAACAAGTTCTAACTGATGCTGCTCTTGGAATAGATATGGATAGAGAAAGTTTAGTTATGTCACCAGAATTTCAAGCTATATTTGGTGATTCCTATAATGATGTAGCAGACCCACTTAAAGTAACAATAAAAAAAGGGCCAACAGATGAAGAGATTGATGAAGCTGCTGATAAAAAAATACAAGAAACTATGTATGATATAGATGGCAATTATCGTAAAGATGAAAAGTCAAACAGGATGCGTGACATGGGAAATCCAGAGCAAGATAGAAGAAGTTCTATGGTTGATGATATGGATGACCGTTCTATGGGATTCAAAGCTGATGATGGTGGTAACATGAGTGTTGATGAGAAGGATGACTTCTGGAAAACACAAGAAGGGTATAATAAAGCTATGGAAATGTATGGTAGTAAACCTGCATTTGTTCCAGACGAGCCAACAATGGTGTTTAATCCAACAACACAAGAGTATGAAGAAATCAAAGATGAAGATAAAGAAGAGTTTGTTGATTTTGCTCAGCCTCGTATGTCTGCTGACCTTAAAGCCTTGCTTGGGTGATATGACTGCTGATGAAATAAGAGCCTCGTTAAAGAGAGCAGGGTTTGAAGATGATGAAATCCCTGCTTTACTAGGCAACATAGATGTAGAAACTGGTGGGAGTTTTGACTTTCGCCAGATAGAAGATACTACGAAAGAACAAAAAGGCTATGGTTTATTTCAGTTTACTGGTGGACACCTTACATCTTACCTTGATTACTTAGAAGATACTCAGCAAGAAGATAGTGCTGATGCTCAGACTAGATTTGTATTTGCTAATATCTATGACAAAGAACCACCTCATGTTATAGGTGCAGGGAATCAAAGAAAAATACAAGAGGCATTTGATGATGGAAACTTTAGTGAAAAGTCTGATGTCTTTGCTAGGTGGTATGAACGCTTTGAAGGTTCAGAAGATGACGATACTATAGTTCCTAGTATGTTTCGTGGGCGTTGGTATGACAAATACCTAGATAAATTTGATAGATTTATCGATGATAGTCAAGCCCCATCATACAATGAAAGAATAAAGAGGGCTAGAAAGTACGATTAGTTACCTGTTTGTCGGCACAAGTACAGGTAAACTTGCCAAAAAAGGGTATAACCACCTTCGCCTTGTTGATTGTACATACCCACATCAACTGTAGTTTTAACTTGCACTAACACCTCATGAATAATGGAGGGAGTGATAGTGCTCAAGGATGTACTCCCTGTAAGGATTACCCCTCCTAAATTAGGTAACTGGTAATCTTAATTTATCTCTATCTAAATTTGCTACGGATAGTTCACCGTTTAAAGCAAATATCTTTAGCAAAGACGAGCGACTAATTCCATATCGTTCTGCTTTAGCGTCTATAAATTTCAAATCACGCTTGTTAATCTTAATATTAATTTGTTCTGTCGCTTCGTTCATAACTTTTCTCAATCAAATAAAGCGTATTATATACCAGTAAATAGAATCTATTTAAAGTTTACACACACCATCTTCGCAATCATCGTCTGCTGGTGCTGATACAATATACTCGTTTTTATTTAGTTTAGGAATTGGTGTTTTAGATGATTTAGTTAGTAGGTTTCCGTGTTGGTATTGTTCAATTAGATTATCATAGGTTCGTATCTCGCACCTCTTATAGTATATTTGATAAGCCTCTTCAAACCTAAGACTTAATACTTTCGCCCTGTGTGCGTAATCTGTAGCCAATGCGTCACATAATTCTAACCTCGTCATTTTGTTCTAACTCCTTTTGTTTGTAAAGTATGTAGCCTTCATTGCTATATATTTTTCTAGCAAATATCTCTACTACTTGTCTGTCATCTATAAAAAAAACACCATTCAAAGAATCTAATATTGCTTTGATGTAGTTATCAATGTCTGAATTGTTACTACAGTATGTGTTGTTTAACTCTTGCTTCTTTTTCTTAGACCAAGACACTGGTATCTTAATCATAAAATCTATTTCAACACGGACTAGCTTTTCAGAGAGAGTCGTATTCAACTCACTGGTTAGTGCTTCCATGTCTTGTTTAAACTTAGTGTACTTCTTTGGATAATAAGTAGACCATCTGCTGACTCTTGGTCTACTGGCTGGTACTGGATTTATTTCAAATCTCTGAGTACAAATCATATCTTAAAGACTCTAGTTTGTCTATAGTAATAGACAATAAAAATCTTACTTCCATATCTCTAGGTTCGTCTTGCTCTCTCGCTACTTCTAAAGCGTCTTGAATGTTGGTTCTAATTTCATCAAGTAATGCTTCATGCTGATGTATACTCATTGTAAACTGCTATTTTATAATCACTGTTGTGAGGTAACTTGATGCCCCACTCACCCGAAAACATTTCAATCTCGCAAATGTAATCTATAAATTCATCAATGTTTAGTTTTCTAGTTGATGGTATTTGAGAAATCTTCTTGCCTTTCTTAGTTGTAAATTCTATTTTAGGTAGAAATTTATCTGCCAATATTAAATGCATTTCATCTTTGGAGTAACCTACCTCTTGAGAAAGGATGCCTACCCAGTAGAAATACAATCTGTTTTGTGCGTCTGAACGACTAGATTTTTGTATAGTGACTACTGCTTCTTTAGCAGTTGGATTTTCTAAAAAGTAATCTTGGACTAAACTTTTAAATGCAGCTTGTTTTGGTTGGTCTTTTTGTATAACTTTACTAATCATTATAGCATACTGTCAATCTGTAGTTGGATATATTGCATAGCTTTTCTTAGGTCTTGTATCTGACCCTCGCCCTCATGCTTATACTGATACCTCGCAAGATATTTAACTGCGTTCCCAATACAGAAGTTCATGTCTTGAGAAATGATAAAGTCGATAGGCTCTATCTCGCCTTTAGTATAATGCGAGGGGTTAGTTATAGTATCGTGTATCTTGTCTTTAGCCACCGACCCAGCCAAGCAACAAGCCCACAATAACAATAGCTAAAAAAACCGTAAGGCTTTTATCAGCTAATACTTTCTCAATCATTTCTTTCATATCTTACTCCTAATATTAAAAATGGGTATAGACTTCAAAGTTGTAAGCACTAAATGAAGATAGAAAAAACTATACCCAGAAGTATTATAACTTAATTAAATTACTTAGTATTAATAATTTTTGTGTTTTAAATACTGCTCGTGCTACCTGCAGTTCAAGCCACTCTCTTTCTATAGGTGGGTCTAACTGTCGTCTGCCATCTATAATGTCATGACAATTACAACAGGCATACATGCCAAACAGGTCTGATTGTTTAGTTCCCATGCCTCCACCGTTCATGTGTGCGTAAACTACGGTTTCATTTTCGGGCATACAGCCCTCTAATCTTACTTGGCAAGGCTTACCCCTTGCTGATTGTTGTATTTTAGTGGTCATAAATGTTTAACTCCTCGTCTGAAAATCTTGAATACTCACCTTGAAATCTACATTTAACCCAACCAATCTGCCCCATTCTATTCTTGGCAACAATGATTTCAGCTAAACCTCTATCATCTGACTCTTCTTTATTGTAATACTCATCACGGTACACCATAATAATACAGTCTGCGTCTTGCTCAATTTCACCAGAAGAGCGTAGGTCACTCATAAGAGGGCGTTTGTTTTCTCTCTGCTCTACCCCCCTACTTAATTGTGATAGTAAAACTATGGGTATGTCTAGTTCCTTAGAAAGATATTTTAGTTCACGAGTTATGCTACCTAGTTCTGATATCTCTCTGCCTTTATCGTACTTCATAATCTGTAAGTAGTCAATTACTATAAAGTCTAGACCAACCTTGCCATCCATCTGTCTAGCTTTAGCAACTATATCTTTAACTGCAACCCCACCTCTATCTAATATAGTCATGTGTTGCTCTTGTTTTTTAGCTAATGCACCAAAGAATCTATCGTTTTCTGCTTCTGTTAGTTGATTACTATCTACCTTGTTCAGATTAATAAGCGTGTCACTGGCTACCATCTTCATCATGAGTTGTACCTGTTGCATCTCAAGTGAGTAGAACAAAACATTCTTGGTCTTACTAATGTTGTCTGCTATGTTAAGTGCTAGTGTACTCTTACCCATGCTTGGTCTGCCTGCTAGAACAGTTAGTGTACCCCCTCTCATTCCCCCGAGAAGTGAGTCAATAGAATCAAAGCCAGTTGATAAACCTGTGCCATTTGTGTGCATGTCATGTATGTAGTCAACAGTCTTACTGATTACATTATCCATTGAACCCTCTTCATCATCTGCTAGTTGCATCTCAAGGTTTTGAATATTTGTTACTGTTGTTTGATAGTTATCGTAATCAATTTTAATTTTTAGATTTTCAATATCATTATTGATTCTTGTGTTACGAATATGATTTGCATAAGTTGCTATGTTAGCTACACCAACACACTCTTCCATCATGGTACATAAGTATGGAAAGCTAGTCCACTCACCACTATGGTCGCCACCTATATCAATCCAGTTTCTTAAATGTAGTGGGTCGATATGTTCTTCTTCCTCTTGCATCTCACGCATGTATTTAAATAACAAACCTAAGTTTGTCATACTAAAATCTTTATCACTAAGCCCTGTCATGTTGACCTGTGTTAATACTGTTGAGTCTAAGAGTATTCCTCCTAGTACTTGACGCTCTGCATCGATTGATGTTTTCATGATTTCCTCCAGTCGTGTTGTTGTCCGTATGGGTTAGTCTGTTTGACTGGTTCGTCTGCAAACATTTCCCATCTTCTTTGGTTAATAAAAGTTTGTAAGTGTGGGATGTATCTAACATCCTCACCTTTATAATAACTGTTGTCATAAAGTTCTTGTATTACTTTCTTCCAGTCTTTATGTTTGAGTAAGTTATTTAGTTCAGTATCAAGCCCACGCTTTTTACCTTTGTAAGCTACTCTAAACGCTTCAAACATATTCCGTTCTTGTTCTGTTGGTTTTGCTTTTGTGTCTGTTGCGAGTTCTTCTGTGTGTCCACAACTAGGGCATGTATATTCCATATCAGTTACTCCTGTTCGTTGTATGTGCCACATTAACCTTCTAAGTTTTCTGTTCATATTGATTTTAATGCTAGGTTCATCATCTCTCTAGCAGTATCTTCTTCTGATTTAGTTAATATAGTTCTTGGTCTTGTTGTTATAGGTCTGCTAAATATAATCTCTGGATTAGTAGACTTGTTTAATCTACCTCTCATCATATGAGTTGAGATATCTTTGCGTTTCCACTTAGCATTCATTTTGTTTTGGGCTTGTTCTATTGTCCATTGTGTGCCATCATCAAGGGTATAGACTCGCAACGCTCTACCTCTAGCGTCACGAGTTGTAGCCTTCTTACTTACCACGGCAAATCGTCATCATCTGCATGTGTCGTAGCAACAACTGGCTCTTCAACCATTGGCTGATTGTCCTTTAGCTTGACACTGAATGTAAGTTCTGGTGCTTTAGGATTACTGTTCTTATCCTTTGCCCATGCTGATACCCAGTATTCTTTGCCCTCAACATTCATCGTACCTGTTAAGTGTGGGTGTCTATCTGTTTCTCTCTTTGCATTTTTCCAAATGCTACCACGATTGGTATTGTCGTACTCTGCCATAATTCCTCCTATGACTGTTGATTAAAATAACTATTATACACTAAGATTGTTGAAACAATTTATAAATTTGACGCTCTCTTTTTGGAGGTATCGCCTCTCTACCATTAACCCATCTTGACAATACTGATTTATTAATTTTTAATTTCTTAGCAACAGTTGTATATGGAATACCTTTTTGTTTATTTGTTTTAAGTAAATTAATTATGGGTGAATCTTTATTTATTATTTGCAACTTAGCTTTGAGTTCTTTCCTTTCAAATTCCTCAATCCTTTTTTGTAGATTTAAAATTGTATCGTCATTCCAAATGTATTCTAATTTTTGTTCATAACGCTGACATTTTCTTTGAAGTCTATGTATTTCATCTACCAAATAATCTTTAGTAAACTTAACCATATCTTCTTTATCATGTATGTGTTCATGTCTTGGCATATTCTTTACTCCTCCATGTATGGTGTAGTACTGATTTGAATACAAGCACCATTGAAACAAACAGTATCTATATCCTCTAATGTGCCGAGTTCGTAATGAAATATTTTAATTCTATCTGCATTAATTTCAATCAATCTAAGTACATCTGATAGTGGCAAGTTGTTTGCCAAACCTATAAAGCTATCTTCAATTTCTTCATCAATAGTTTTTTTCTTAGCCATTATGTTTCCCCTACAAAAATGTATTCACCAACAGTACATGACTCACCGAATTGATTCTTAACTTTCTTATCTCTTGTTAGGATATCAATTCCTTTTTTTCTTAACTCATGTATGACTGCTGACAAACGATAGACTCCGCATTTGTTCCATGAATCCAAAGCATTAATCTTTCCATGCATAAAGTATTCATCGTTAACATCTTGGACTACATTTGATTTAGAGTATTCAAGTACTCTTTCTTGTTGCTTAGAAAGTTTCATTCTTCTTGCCCTCCCAATAATTTTTCATTACTCTTTTACCTGTTTCACTTTTGTGTGTGAATTTGTCATCAGTTAACTTCAACCACTTATGAACCTCACGCCATGTGTGTGATTCTAACATGGTGCAGTCTTGCAGTTTAAGTTCTGAGTATTCTAGTAAAAAACCTAGTGCAAAATTTGCGTTAGCTTTACGATTTTTCTTTTCTCTTGTCATCATTATTATTCTCCAAATAGTTGTATGTGTTTGTCTTGTACTTGGGTGTGACCGTTATCTTATGCCCACTCCCAAATTTGCGTAGCCTTTTCTATATCTTTATTTTTCTGTGCTTCGACTAACGCTTCCATTGCTTTGTTTATTTCTTGATTGCGTTTCTGTGTTGCTGTTAATTTCTTACTCGCTGACTGTCCATCATCATCTTCTGTTTCTAAACCAAACATAGAGATGAGGGCGTAGCGTCTTGCATATGTAATTGCTGACCCTAGCTTTTGCATGTCTGCACTAGGTAACAAGAGTCTAACTTCCGAGTCAATGAATTGCTCGTTGTTATCTTGAAGTGTTAACCTTGTGTAAAGTACATCCTTGCCATCAATTACTTTAGGGCATTGAGTGAATACAATCCCTAACGATTCGCAAACTGGTGTGATAGTTTCAATCACGTTGTTAATGTCTGCGTAATTAGATTTAAAGAAAGGGTTCTTTGCATTCTTACTGACTGCACCAATCATCCCCCTTGCCTGTAATATTACTGAGTATATATTTCTGTCTTTCATCTTGCCTCCTTTGGCTTTGTTAAAATTGCTTAAAGGTATAGGGTGGACTTGAACCACCGACTCAGTACTTCTGTGTGTATACCCACTTCATACTGTATTCATTACCTAGTAGCAGGCTGGTTTGCATGAGAAATATCTTCCTCCCCTCCCCACTAGCTGAACTACTATACCTTTAAACAATCTTTAATAATTATTATACACTTTCTTTACTGACTTGGGAATATTTTTTTCCTTTCTGTAATATTCCTTTGCCATCTTATGTACCATCTTGACTGCGTACATCATCTGTCTTGGTGTGTCGTACTGTTCTAAGTGTATGACTGGCGTATCATTTGCTATCTTCCTTACTCTGATTGGGTGCTCGTAGTATACAACATGTGTCCACTTGCTACCCTTGTTAATCTGTAAGGCACAACGCCAACCCTCTTTTGTGTGGTGATTAATTACTTTGTACATTATTACTCCTTAGTCTTTTCCGTTGTCTTGTTGTTAAGTTTTTGGTATGTTGCCAGTTACCCTTGTAATTAACTTTATCTTTCAAAGGTAGCTGACAAGCATTTTGTTTTCTATTAAGTTTCTTACTCATTATAGCCTTCTCTTTTTGCATTGCGTACAGTGTAGCATACTTCTATACATCTGTCAACTAACAAAAAAAACATTTAACAAATTCATGGCGACAATTTTCTGAACACCATAAACCTTGTTCAACCTTAATAGCTGGTCTATCACAATTCAAACAAGTTGGATTCTGTTCGGTGGGTAACTCAGTCCATGCAGTTACCCCAGCCCTCCGTTCTCTTTCTTCTTCATAGATTGCATCAGCTTGAAATTCATTCATAAGAAATCACTCCAACTCATACCAGCATCACGCCATGCGTCTTGCTCTGGCTCTTCATCTCTTCTCAATTCATCACGCATCAAATCGTCTTGCTCTTTTTGAAATTCTTTTTTATTTAATTCGGCAAGTTCTCTTTGGTCTGCGTCTTGCATTGACTCCCAATTACTAGCCAACAATTTTTGCTTGGCTAGTTCCGTTGTGTCTTTCATAAAATTAAATGAGTTCATAATATTCCCTCGCTTTGCATTGTTGAATAAATTTCCATGAAACTTTTAATACCTGTTTCATTCTCTGTCATTACATCCAGACTTAGCTGGTGCAAATCTGGGTGAGCGTCTGACCATGATTCAAACTCAGTGCCTCCAAACTCGAACCAAATATCTGTTGCCTCTATAACTGCGTCTTTCATATTAATCATTTGACTTGCTCCTTAAAATTAAAATTATTTTTTTGTGTAACTGGTGTTATTATAACACAGGTAAATAATAAAAGTAAAGAGATTTTATATATTTATTTATGTTTCCTCAGAAGAAACTTTTGTTTACTGAGAGTATCAATTCAACGAACGCCCTCCTACCTATAGCATTGCATGGCTAAAAATAAACAGGGCTAGAATCAAGGCTAAGATACCTTAGAATTAATTAAACTTTTTTTACTTTATTTTAAAGAAAAGTGTTGACAATATATATACCTTGATATATAATGTACCCAGTAACAAAGAAAAAAACAACTATAACTATATAAGGAAATAAAATGAAAAAAGCAAACACAATTATTCAATTCAAATTTAAAGATGTTCACGCAATGTTCACAGCTAGAAAAATATTAGTAGCAAGTTTCCATTTTTTAGATGACGCATATAATACTGAAACAGTAGAAACAACTCTTGACCATGACGTCAATATGTTTTTCGTTACTCTTTCAATAAATTTTTCTGAGTCATCAGATACACACAAACTTGAAAGCTGTGTTGAATTATTCAATGAGTTAGATTTATTCCTAGAGGAAGATGAAGAAAGTTAAACGATAATCATTCGCATTAAGTACCCGACCAAAACAGTCGGGTATTTTTTCGCCTGTCTTTCAGTCCTCGCACCAATTGCTTTTCACTTTGGCAGATGGCTCTTGCTCTTGCTCTTGCCTTTGCTCTTAGCATAACCGAGCGATGAGCGAGTCCTTACTTAGCCCGAACTTGTGAGGGCAAAAATTTTTTGAAGGATTCGCCTAAGAGTCGGCTCAGCTCATGGCTAGAATAACCCTAGAATAACTTGAGTTGTTTTTGGACTCCGTTATTGCCAGTCTTATTGCCAGCCATTCGCTATGTCAAAAGCGTGAAGGTCAAGCCTTGTCGGCTTGGTAAATGCAAAGCGTGGTCAAGCCTAGTCGGCTTGGTCTATGCTCTTAATGTTTCAAAGAACAGAAACAACCGAGCGAAAGGCAAAGAGCAATCGGCAATGAAAAAGCTAGGGCGAAAATTTCATGACAGCACCTATTTTTTTTTTGAAATTAATTAATTATTCTCTTGACAAATGGTGTAGAAGTGTTATAATATACTCAGTAACAAAACAAAAAAACTATTAACTAACGAGGATATTATGATTACTTCAGAACTACAAAATAAAGTCACACAAAATGTCATTGCTCAAATGGAAACACATGGAACTAACTGGCTCAAGTCATGGGTGGGCGATTCAAGAATGCCAATTAATTGTGAAACAAAAAAATCATATAGTGGAATAAATTTATTTATTCTGCTTGGTGAAGAAATGACTTCTCACGAGTGGGGAACTTATAAAGCATGGTCAAGAGTTGGCAAGCAAATCCGCAAAGGTGAGAAAGCTACAACGATTGTTTTTTTCAAATCGCTTGAGCATAAAACAGATGTTGACACACAAGGCAACCCTTTAAAAATTCCAATGATGAAATGTTATTATGTTTTCAATGAGTCACAGACTCAAGACTACGAAGTCGCACCAGTTGTAGGCGGTTCAGACTTCTCGCATGTCTTAGCTGATGAGTGGATTCAGAACACAGGGGCAAAGATTGAACACCTCCACGCAAGAGCATTTTATAATCCGAACTCAGACCATATAAACATGCCACCAATGAAAACATTTTTTGCAACTGATGACGCAAACGCTGAGCAAAATTATTATGGAACTTTGTTTCACGAGTTAACTCACTGGACTGGTCACGCGTCAAGATGTGACAGAAATCTTAAGGGCAAGAGTGATAAAAAAAGTTATGCGTTCGAGGAACTTGTTGCGGAACTGGGTGCATGTTTTCAGTCAGTCCATTTCGGAATTGAGCCAGTTGAAGTGAATGCCGACCATGCAAAATATTTAAACTCATGGATGCAAGCACTGAAAGACGATAACAAATTTATTTTTCAAGCGTCAGCAAAAGCAAACAAAGCAATTGGTTTTTTAAATCAATTGCAAGATACACAGAAAGTCGCTTGACTAGATAGGGGTTTATCTGCTAAAATCAACGCTTAGCAGTTAAGCCCCAACAGCATAGAATTAGATATCTAGTAATTGCATTCTAATTTTCACGCTCTTTTCATTGGTGATAATCTTTTAGAAAAATAGTATATCCCTCTCTCTTACACTCGGACTTGGCTTTGCGAGCAAAGAACGCTATCGCTCCAAGAATAAATGTATAACTAAGTACCAATGCCTTGCATTGGCTTAGTTATAAGAGCATCAAAGGTGCAGCATAGCTGCAATCTTTGGCCTACAAAAAGCATTACATGCTTTTTGCTAAGAGCAGCATGGGGCAGGGGCCCCATGTACCGAGCAGTACATATATAAACCCTCCTAATCACAAAAAACAGGATTTGAAAAAAGAATGATAATCATTATCATTACTGTGTTATAATACCCACAAGACAACTCTAATCTGAGCCTTATGGCAGAACCTAAGAAAAAACGAGGAAACCCTAATCTTCATAAAGGTATGAAATCACTTAACGGTGATGGTAGACCAAAGGGTTCTGTAAACAAGTTTACTGCTTTGGCACGAGAGTTAATGTCAAACAAATCTCCAGAGATAGTAGAAAAGGTTATAGAAAAAGCTATGGAAGGGGATGTACATTGCCTTAAAATGTGTCTGGATAGAATCCTCCCTGTTCACAAAGCTGTAGACTCTACACGCACTAAGGCTGATGCCCAAGTGATAATTAATGTTTCCTCTCTGGATAACATTCAACAAAAACTTGATGTGACTCCAGAGGGTGAACTTATCGAGCCAATAGAAAAAACCGATGATGAGGTTATTGTTAATATAGACTCAACACCAATGGCAGAAAAGTTTGGCTGAATTAGACATTAATTTACACCCTGCTCAACTGCAGATATTCCAATCGAATAAAAGGTTTAAGATAGTCGCTGCTGGAAGGCGATTTGGAAAGTCCTACCTATCTGCTTGGTTATTATTAATAAACGCTATACAGTCCGAATCTAAGGATGTATTTTATATAGCACCTACCTTTCAACAAGCTAAAGACATTATGTGGGCTATGCTGAAAGAACTAGGAAGAGATTTAATAATACAAGCATACGAGAACACCGCAGTTCTTACTCTGATAAATGGTAGGAAAATCTATTTAAAGGGAAGTGATAGACCAGAAACCTTGAGGGGCGTGGGGCTTTCTTATGTCGTGCTAGACGAATATGCGTCTATGAAACCTATTGTATGGGAACAGATTATACGACCAACACTTGCTGATGTAAAAGGTAGAGCCTTATTTATAGGTACACCTGCTGGTAAAAATCATTTCTTTGATTTGTATCAAGACGCACTAGAAGATGAGGAAAACTGGGATGCGTTCCAATTTACCTCTGTTGATAATCCTTTCTTACCTCAAGAAGAAATAGAAGCTGCGAGTAAGTCAATGTCGTCTATGTCTTTTAGGCAAGAGTTTGAAGCGTCATTTGAAACCTTTAGTGGTGGAATATTTAAAGAAGATTGGTTTAAAGAGGATGACGAACCAGATGAAGGTAGTTACTGTATAGCAGTTGACCCAGCAGGTTACGAGGATAGTGAGAAAGAACGCAATCTTAAACGCTCTCGACTAGATGAAACCTCTATTGCTGTAGTAAAGATAGACCGTGATAAGTGGTGGGTTAAAGATATCATACATGGTCGTTGGAACATTAAAGAAACAGCTAAAAAAATTCTTGGTGCTGCGATTAGGGTTGAATGTAACTCTATAGGTATAGAAACTGGAGCATTGCGTAATGCTATATTACCTTATTTGGAAGATGAAATGAGGACAGAAAACAAGTGGCTGTCGCTCGTAGAGTTGCGTCACGGTGGTAAAAAGAAAATAGATAGAATAACATGGTCGCTACAAGGTAGAATGGAACATGGTCAAATAACATTTAATCCAGATAAAGACTGGAGGGCGTTCAAAAACCAAATGTTAGATTTTCCAAACAAGATGGCACATGACGATTTACTCGACTCGTTAGCGTATATAGACCAAGTGAGCGTAAGTGACTTCGCCCACACAATCGAACTAGAGGAAGAATGGAGTCCAGTAGATGATATTGCAGGATATTGAAGATTTGAACGATAAAGATTATGAAGATGTATTAGAATTTAGTGCTGACCCGACTACTTTAAAAATAAGGTATGTCGCAGCGTTGTCTATTATTGCAAATTTTGCTAATGACATAGACCCTACTTTAATACCCGATGATGAAAAAGTAGACTTATCTATATGTAAGATGATTATGGATGGTCATATTGAAATAGAAGAACTCAGTGATAGCGTACACTAAAACTGTGTTTTGTGTTATAATCGCAACAATTTCTTAGGAATACATTTTTATGCTTGACAAGAAAGAACTACAATACCAAGCCCTAGCTAGTTGGTTAATGTATAGATTAGATGGGTGGCGTAATCATCGTTCTCAAAACTATACTGCCAAGTGGGATGAATACTATCGTATCTGGCGAGGTATCTGGGATTCTTCTGACCGTACAAGAACATCAGAACGCTCAAGAATTATTGCACCTGCTACACAACAAGCTGTAGAATCATCTGTTGCCGAACTCGAGGAAGCAACATTTGGCAGGGGAAAATGGTTCGATATACAAGATGACATGCTTGACCAAGACAATAGTGAAGCAGAATACATAAGAAATCTATTACAAGAAGATTTAGAAAAAACTGGCTGTAAAGATGCAATTGCAGAAGTATTTTTAAACGCTGCAATCTACGGAACAGGTATTGCAAAAATTGTTGTTAATCAAAGTATAGAAAGAGCACCATCAGAACAGCCTGTTGAAGGTTCAATGACTGGTATGCGTGGTATTACTGAGTACTCATCTATTGATGTTAAAGTAGAACCTATATCACCACACGAATTTTTGTTTGACCCTGCTGCAAATACAATTGATGAAGCATTAGGTGTCGCCCACGAAGTAATTAAACCTAGATATCATGTAGTTGAGGGGATTCAATCAGGCATATACCGTGATGTACCCCTAGATGGTGATTACGATACTGCAAAATTAGGGTTTGATGGAGAAATAAAACAAGCAGATGAGTCTGATTCTGTCAAAATAACAGAGTATTGGGGTTTAGTACCTAAAAGATTCTTAAAGAAAAGTGCTGATAAGGATGACTTTGAATATACAAAGAAAGATGAGTTAGTAGAGGCTGTAGTAACTATATGTAATGATGAGTACATCTTGCGTGTAGAAGAAAATGCCTTTATGATGAAGGATAGACCCTTTGTTGCGTACCAACATGACATTATTCCTAACCGTTTTTGGGGTAGAGGGGTAGTTGAAAAAGGATATAACGCACAAAAAGCACTTGATGCAGAGATGAGGGCAAGAATTGACTCTATGGCACTGCGTAACACTATGATGATGGCTGCAGATGCTACTCGTTTACCTCGTGGAAGTAAATTTGAGGTTAGGGCAGGTAAGACTGTACTAACTAATGGTAACCCTAGAGATGCAATCATGCCATTAGACATGGGTCAAATGGATGCAAGTACATTTAACCAAGTATCTAGTCTACAAAACATGATTCAAATGGGTACTGGTAGTGCTGATATGTCTATGCCACAACAAGAAACTGCAAGTGGTATGTCAATGATGCAGTCAGCGTCTATCAAGCGTCAGAAACGCACCTTGATGAATTTCCAGAACACATTTCTTATACCAATGATTAACAAAGCTATGTATCGTAAGATACAGTTTGATGTTGATAGATACCCTGTAACTGATTATAAGTTTATACCTTATTCTACTATGGGTATTATGGCAAAAGAGTTAGAAATGCAACAGATGGTGCAAATGTTACAGTCTATACCTGCTGATTCACCTGCATTTAATGTAATATTGCTCGCTATGTTCCAAAATTCTAGTATACATAACCGTGACCAGATTGTATTTGGACTACAGCAAGGGCTACAAACAGACCCACAGATGCAACAAATGCAAGATATGGCTACTCAGTTACAAATGCAACAAGCACAAGCTACGATACAAAAGACAACAGCAGAAGCAGCAGAAGAAAACGCTAAAGCACTTAAACATCAAGCAGAAGCAGCAGCATTAGTACCAACTGAAATAGATGCACAAGCTAAAGCTATTAGATTGCAAAGAGAAGCTATGGGAATAGAAAAAGACAAGGTAGATATGGCAAATACAATTTCTGAAACAGCTAGAAATCTACCAGAAGTAGAACATTTAAAATCTGAAACAATTTTGAACCTTGCTAGAGCAAAACAAGCAGGTAAAAAATCAGATATAAGTACACGAATACAATAAACTATGCCTAAAACAGATGAGCAGTTTTTTATAGACAGAATGTCTATGATGGAACATGAAGGCTGGTTAGATTTAAAAGAAGATATATCAAATTTAGAATCTAATATTACTAATGTAGATAATATTAATTCTGAGCAAGACCTTTGGGCAGTCAAGGGTCAGTTGCGAGTTATAAACTTTATATTAAGTTTAGAAACAGCAACTACAATAGCGTTGGAAGAACTCCAAGATGGAAATCCAACATAGTTAAACTTCATAACCCCACGAGGGCGGAGAAAAAATGAGTATAGTAGTAAATGGCACACCAGAAACAGGAGAACCTGTACAAGAAACGCAGGTAGAACAAGTAATTGAGGCAGAAGCAGTAGCAGAACCAGAAGGTAATGTAGTTGAAGAAACCCCAGAAGTTGAAATACCAGCAAAGTATGCAGGAAAAACTCTCGAAGAGGTAATTGAAATGCATCAGAACGCTGAACAGGCGTTTGGTAAACAAGGAACGGAAGTTGGTGAACAACGAAAGTTAATCCAAAGTTTACTTGAAGCACAAAACAAAGCACAAACTACTATAGAAGAGCCACAAGAAGAGGAATATAGTTTTGAAGATGCTTTTTATACTGACCCTGCGAAAGCAGTTAATGCAGCTATAGAAAAACATCCAGATGTACTCAAAGCTAGAAAACAAATGGCACAACAAGAACAACAAGCTAAACTTGGTGTACTTGAAAAAGCATATCCAGACTGGGAAACTCGAGTCGCAGACAAGAATTTTCAAGAATGGGTAGGTGCTAGTGAAATAAGGAAAGATATTTTCCGTAAAGCTGATACACAATTTAGACCAGACTTTGCTATTGAACTTTTTGATATGTACGATAAAATAAATATGGTACAAAAAACACAAGAAGTTAAAAAGAAAGAAAAGGCTAAAGTTGATAAAGCATTACGACAAACTGTATCTGAAACTCGTTCCACACAATCTGTCGGTGGCAAGAAAATGTATCGTAGGTCTGATTTAATTAACCTACAGATAACAGACCCCAACCGTTATGCGTCACTTGCTGATGAAATTCAAGAAGCGTATGCAGAAGGAAGGGTTAAATAATCATTTAATGGAGAAGTAAAATGGCTTTAGGTTCAAACCAAGTAACGACTACTATCGCCAACAACTTCATCCCCGAACTATGGAGCGATGAAGTTATTGGTGCGTATAAGTCAAATTTAGTGGTTGCTAATTTAGTAACTAAACTATCTCATAAAGGAAAGAAGGGGGATACTATATATATACCAGTACCCGCTAGAGGTAGTGCAAGTGCAAAAGCAGCAAACACACAAGTAACATTATCAGCAGCAACTAATACTGCTGTAACAGTATCTATCAATAAGCATTATGAGTATTCAAAGCTAATTGAAGATATTGCAGAGGTGCAAAGTTTAGCAAGTATGCGAAAGTTCTACACGGACGATGCTGGCTACGCGCTCGCGAAGCAAGTCGATACTGACTTGTTTGCTTTATCTGAAGGTTTTCAAGGTGGAACAGTAGGTGGAGCAGATGCAGCTTCTTACGAGAAAGCTGTTAAAGGTAGTGATGGTACTACTCTTTACACAGGTAACTCATCTAACGCTGCCGACATCACAGATGCTGGTATTCGTAGAATGATTCTTACACTTGATGATGCAGATGTACCAATGGACAGTCGTGTAATGGTTGTACCACCTATCTGTGCTAATGACATGCTAGGAATCAACAGATTCACAGAGCAGCAGTTCATTGGTTCTGGTGATGCTATCCGTACAGGCAAGATTGGTCAAATCTACGGTGTTGATGTGTTTATTTCTAGTAACTGCCCTACAGCTTCAGGTAACTCTGGCGCTGATAGAGTGGGTACTTTGATGCACAAAGATGCTCTAGTTCTAGCCGAGCAAGTTGGTGTACGCTCACAAACACAGTACAAGCAGGAATATCTTGGTGACTTGTTCACTTCAGATACTATTTATGGAGTTGCAGAACTTCGTAACGATGCTGGTGTTGCGTTTGTTGTACCAGGAACTTAATAGTTAATTAAGTTGTAGCCCCCTTTAACGAGGGGGTTATTCTGAATTAATTAGGAGTTGTTATGCCTTTTTACGATTTTAAATGTAAAGAAAACCATGTAACAGAAGAAAACATATCGTACACAGATATGCAAAAAGGAATTAAGTGTTCTAAATGTGGTCAACACGCAGAAAGAATATATTCAATTAACTCTTTGCGACCTAGTTTTGGGTATGAAAGCACTAGGTGGACTCAAAGAGAAAAGAAAAGACTAAGCAAGGATAAATTTAATGGACATATTTAACGATACATCTAATACATTAGAACTAGAAAGGTTTAAAGCTAAGATTAGAGAAATCTGGGCAAGGATGTTAGATGAAAGCTATGACCAAATACATGATGAAGAAGATGAAGATTGCCCATCAAAAGAAGAGTTTATGTTAATGAACGCTTTAAAATTTGCTGATGAGCCACAAGAAGAAACTGAAATTGATTCACTTATGAATATGCTTGATGGTCTTATGGATGAAGATGAAGAGTTAGAAAGTGTACAATCAGAAAGTAAAGCACCTAAATACGGTAGTAGTACTTTAAAATCAAATAACGAACAAGGAAAGAAAGAAGCAGGTACATATGAATATAAACACACAACTACAAAAACTCCGAGCGAATCTCATTCTGGAATTAAAGGTGGCTCGTATATGGGTACGCCATCTAGTCAAATCAATAAAGCAAAAAATGACAAAGTTATTATTAAATATTCTCCATTAATAGAACAAATTAAAGACGAGTTAAAAGATTTGGCATCAAGACAGAAGATTGGTAGAAGAAAACTTAGGTTTAGACTCTAATGGCTACACAAAGAAATTGGAGAAAGAAAAAAACTATTGGGATGTATCTTAATAGAAGGCAATGGGAAAGAGAATTTGACCCAAATGCGTCAACAGTATCAGAAATAGAAATTGAACAAGGTGGAAGTTATATTGTTATTGAATCTTCACAAGCAGCAACACCTTACTACATTATTACGGAGTAAATATGGCAACAACTAAGGTATCAGAACTCGCAGCATTAACTACCCCAGATGGAGCAGAAGAACTACTTATTAATGATGGCGGTACTTCTA
>Ga0208643_1000408_pt1 | contig 29200 bp, 23 predicted proteins | sample VirMetDEL_Nov_12_FD_184516 | JGI IMG/M metagenome (GOLD analysis project Ga0208643, IMG submission 184516) | Aqueous microbial communities from the Delaware River and Bay under freshwater to marine salinity gradient to study organic matter... | ecosystem: Environmental > Aquatic > Marine >...
AGACGTGAAGGCTTCAAGGTACATGCTCTGATGCTCTCTTTAAGAAAAAGAGAGCATAAGATCATAATCGACACCGTCCGTCAAATTGGGGGCGAAACGGTTAAAATATATTCACGATCTCGCCCTGAGATACAGATAGCGTTCCCTCATCAAAAATTTATTTTAATATTTCAGAGCCGCGTAAGGCTCGTGTTGAATTTGATGCTTTAGCAGGTTTCCATTTACTTTCTGTTATGCCAGGTCGTATTCCACATGAGAAAGAACTACATATCATTAGTCCAGAGCACAATATTACTTTTATTCCAAGTGACGAAGGTATGGTTAAAGGCGTTAATGACACTTGGGTTGAAGTCTATATGACGCCGGGTATGTACAGAGAGTTCTATGAAAATCTTGAGGTAAAACGGAAGAAGTTTTACCTTTCAGGTTTTGATGGAATTGAGTTTGCCGTGAATGATACTTACTTGCGAGATCATGAAGGTTCTATCAGTGGCGTGCAACAGTGGCGTTAATTTTTTAGGAACGCTGTAGTGAGCACTCTGCGCCCGCAATTGTGTTGAAGAATAAAACGAGCCTCAATGAGGCTCGTTTTTATTGTCTGTTAGCAGTGTCGATCCCACTTAGATAGAATCAAAAAGAGAACGCGCTTGCTGTGTTTATGTACTGAATTACAAACTGGTGTTTACGAATTTATACTATTAATTTATTAAATTATAATGTTTAATGTGTTTTTTATTCGTGATATTTAAGAGTGAATGCTTAAGCGTTAGCACGCTTTAATGCCATAACAAATCACCAAAGGCTGTATCTAGGTTAATTGTGTCGCGCTTGTTTTTGTGCCTTATCGAGTCAGTTTACTTACGAAGAATTTAGCCGAGATTTCAACTTACGTTGTTGTTTGACTCATTTTATGCCGCATTAGGTATGTTATTCGTCGTGGTTCTTTTACGCGTTTGGACTAAGGTATAGCCACCACTTAATACTATGAGTAAGCTCCCTAGAATTGTCAGTAAATCTGGTGATTCGCCAAATATTAATATGCCTAATGCTAAGGCAAACAGTAAACGTGTATACCGAAAGGGACTGACGACGGAGACATCTCCAGCGCGCATCGCGATTGTCAGCGCATTGTAGGCCATGACACCAAAGACGATGGCTCCAAGAATTTGTGCTGCCGCAGTAGTACTAAACTGTAAGGGCTCATTTTGGTACATCAGTATGGCTAAGCCTGTCGGAATTAACACAAAAAAGCCATACACCCCAAGTTGCATGTTGGATAACACGGGCGATGCGGCACGTGTTGCGAGATCGCGGCCTGCAAAACCTAAGGTAGCGATAACGGCAAATAAGGAGTTGGCTTCAAAGCCATCAAGTCCAGGGCGAATGATCATCAGTACGCCCACAAAACCTACCAATACCGCAAGCCATCTTTTATGGCCTACTTGTTCACCGAATAACAAGGCTGCGCCAATCATGGCTATTAGAGGTGTGGCTTGCAAAATAGCGGATGCACTCGAGAGTGGCGTTAAGGTGATTGCTAAAGCAAAACAGAATCGGCCGATCACTTCACACAATGCGCGTAACAGTATGGGGGCCGACAATGCCGCAGGGTGAAGCACTGTTTCGCCCTTGCGCCAGGTTAACAGTACAAAAATCAACATCCCACCGAGGCCAAATAACGCTAAAATGAGGCCGATAGAGGTGGTTTCTGCTGCAGATTTGATGAGCATGTCTTCAATGGAAAATGCTGCCATCGCAGCCACCATAAACAGACTACCTTTTGTATTATTCAAAATATCTTCCGAACATGTGTAGACTGCGTCTCTGAAAAAGTATCGTAAGAGTGTTGGCTCGATGGAGTAGGCCGCTAAAGTCATGGTATAGCTTATTGTGACCTAAGTTAAACATCATGTGACTCGAGTTAAACATCCTGCGCTCTAAGTTAAACTGCATTTTATGCGCGCTACAGCAGGCTTTCTTTGCTCATCTTAATCGGATTAGCAGCCCAAGTTCGCAGTGCTCTTGGGCTTAAAAGCAAAGGGGATAATAAGAGTAAGCAAAGCACTATAATAGATACAGACATGGCTTTTTCATCTATATCAGATGCAGATGGTTAATTTTGCCTAACGCCATTACGCGTATCTTGTATGTCCAATATCTGCAAAGAGGATAGAGAACAAGCTGTTTTGCAGTGGCGTTAATCAGCCGAATATAAAATACTTTTCCTAAATAGGGCAATAAGATGCCCAATTTTTATGGGATAGTTTGGCTAAAGCTCGGTAACAGTAATTGCACTGCGCTATGGGCTCTATTTCGAATCGGTATTAAAGGTGTTTGCCTTAAAGCCAGTTCTCGTAGTGGTTCTGCAATGACCATGGCGAGTAGTAGATTACTCAGTATTTCATAATCTTGCACACGAATGATGTGAAGATCGCTATGCTTGACCATCCATAGTTGTAAGATTCTCCTACCGCGTTGAATTCCCTGTTGCTGATAGCTAGCTATCAATTCATCTCTACCCGGAAAGTCAGACTGTAAAAGCCGGAAAAGGCGAACAGCTTTAGGGCTCAGTACTTGTTCGCCAATCGTGACTAATCCGTCCTCAAGCTGCTGCACAAACTCATCGAGCGAAGCCGCATTTTTTTCAAAGCATGATTTAAATGAATCAGTCCAGCTACGCAATGCTAATTGGATCAGCTCGTCTTTTCCTGAAGAAAATCGGTAAATTGTTTTTTTGGCGACGCTAGCTTGGCTGGCAATCTGATCAAGGCTGGTTTTTTCGTATCCTAATTCCAACAAAACATCCAATGTCGCCGCCACTATTTTCGTTTTTGTCTCTTCGCCAACCGTGGTGGGACGCCCGCGCTTCTTTATTTCGTTAGTGTTAATTGGCATCAATTCTCTCCCTTGACAACACCGAATTATAAGCGTAATTTTTTTGGAAACCAACTCGGTTTCCAAAGTGGAGCAGGAGAAATGGAATGAAAAAAATCGCAACATCAAAATATTGGGCAGTGGATGATATTCATGATTTACTCAACCCAGCACCACTAAAGCTTGAAATGGGACTTTCAAGGCTAGCCAGTGGTGAATTACTCGTTGCAGTAAGAACCGATATGCATGGTTGCAAGGGGGAGATGCTCGATTGGTGGTTCAGATATTTTGATTCAACACAAAAAATTAAATGGTGGCATCCTCATGATCATGTTGCTTTTAAAGGATGGGACGAGAAGTGGGTTAAAGGGGAAAATTATATTGGTGCAACCATTGAAGCTGTTGAGTCCCTTGCAGATATTCCGCCAGTCGCGGCCAAACTTAAGTTTCATGCACCTACGGACTTTTTTGAATTAACGGCATATGAGAAAGCTCTGGATAACAACTGGGTATCAGCCGCTATCTGCTCTACGATTGGTTTTGGTGAGGATATTGTGGTAGATGCAGAAGGCGATCCTGTTAGTGGTGAGATGGTTCATTTGGCCCGAGATACGGAATTTGGCTGTGTATTAAGAAGTCGCTTTCTACTCGGAAAACCGGAACCCGATAAAAAGATAGAGGTCTCTGATGAGATAGGCTTGAACCTCATGCGACATTGTTATAACGAGTTCACTTATTTGTCACGTATCTTACCGTCGCTGTATTTCGCTGAAGCAAAACCCGAAGCTGCACCTACACCTTGGTAAATAATTAATTTTCAAAACCGCTACGAAAAATAATAAATCGCTCAGCTAAAACTGAGCGATTTATTATATCAAAAGAAAAGTCTTATCGTTTTAACGGTCAGCTTTGGATATTAATCGTCACTTTCTCGATAACGATGGGTTCGCGGGGCACATCTTCGTGGCCGGCAACTGTGGTGGTTTTGACTTTTTCAATCTGCTGGATAATATCCATTCCCGCAGTGACCTTACCAAATACCGCATAACCCCAACCGTTATTAGTGGTGGCTGTATGGTCTAAAAAGTCATTATTGGCTGTGTTAATGAAGAACTGCGCCGTGGCTGAATGAGGGGCATCGGTGCGAGCCATAGCGATGGTGCCTATGGTGTTACTTAGGCCTTTGTTGGCTTCATTAACGATAGGCTCATGGGTCGGCTTTTCTTTCATTTTTGCGGTAAATCCGCCGCCTTGGATCATAAAGCCTTTGATCACTCGGTGAAAAATCGTGTGCTCAAAGAAGCCTTCTTCACAATAGCGGACAAAGTTTTTAGAACTGACAGGCGCATGTTCAAAGTCGAGTGCTATGGTGATGTCGCCTAAATTGGTGCTGAATGTAATCATGCTAATATCTTCTATCTTAATGAGTTTTTATTTCTAATAAGTCACGACTGGTACTAGATCATGACTTTTTATGGGATCATGACTTTATATTAGGCCATCAGTTCGTTTTAGGGCCGCTGTTCCACGGATTAAAGGGCGCACTGCGACCCGTAGTCTCGCTACTGTTATCAGTCTGCGCGGATTGTGGACGCGCTACAGCGGCTTTTGCCTCAGGCTTCGATTTAGCACTGCGATGCTTTTTCGCATGGGCGGTTTCAAAGGAGCCTTCTTTCGCGGGACGTGAGGTTCTAGCCTCAGGTGCGCGGGCTTTAAAGGTTTTTGGCGTGGTATTTTTCGGCACAAAATCGAGGATCGAAATCGGCACTTCTTTGTTCGGCACAAAGCCTTCAATTTCTTTACGCACTATGATGTGGCCTAAACGGCGCTCGATAGCACACAGGTTTCTAAAATCATCTTTGGAAACAAAGGAGATGGCTTCGCCGCAGGCGCCAGCACGACCGGTTCGGCCAATACGGTGAATATAATCATCGGCTTCATCGGGCAGATCATAGTTGACCACGCGGGTGAGGGCGTCGATATCGATACCGCGAGAAGCCACGCCGGTCGCAACTAAAAAGCGCAGTTTTCCGGACTTGAAATCGACTAATAATTGCTCGCGTACCGCTTGGCTGCGACCACTGTGAATGGCTTCGGCGGCAATACCGCGTTTTTCGAGTTGGCTGACCAGTTTGGCGGCGCCTTGTTTAGTCTGGATAAAGATCAGTGCCTGTTCCCAAGCTTGCTCAGTGATGAGTTTGCTTAACAGGGCAGACTTTTTATCTTTATCGACAGTGATCAACCATTGGTCGATTTGCGGTGCGTTCGCACTGTCGCGGGCAATTTCAATCTCAACAGGGTTTTCAACCGCTGTTTTCGCTAAAAAGCGCACTTGCTTAGATAAGGTTGCCGAAAACAACAGATTTTGGCGTTCTGTTGGCAGACGTTCGATGATTTTATTGATGTCTTCGATAAATCCCATATCGAGCATTCTATCGGCTTCGTCTAGGACTAATACCGAGAGCTCATCGAAATGAATCGCTCTTTGGGTGTACATATCGAGCAATCTACCGGGTGTCGCTACCAGAATATCGACGCCTTCAATAAGACGTTGTTTCTGTGGTGCGGCATCGACGCCACCATACATGGCCATAGAGGTCAGCGGCAGGTATTTTGCGTATTTGGCAATATTGTCTTCAACCTGAACGGCCAATTCGCGGGTTGGGGTTAAGATCAAGGCGCGAACGCGTTTAGCCCGAATTTTCGGCATCTCGGCGAACATTTGCAGTAGTGGCAACACAAAACTGGCGGTTTTACCTGTACCCGTTTGCGCGCCAGCCAGCAGGTTTTTACCTTTCAAGATCACCGGAATGGCTTTTTCTTGGATTGGAGTAGGTTGTGAATAGCCGAGCTCAGTGATGGCTCTTAAAATCGGATCGCTTAATCCAAGTTTGGAAAATGGCATTGAATGTCTCAGGTAAAGGGTCAGGTCAATAATGTATAAGCAAACTGTTACGCCAACGCGTTAACAGCGGAGCAGGGCGATATTATAGCAGGAGGTTAAACAGAATAGGCGATTATCATTATCTGAGTACGTTTAGCAGAGCAGGGATTTTAACTCGAATAGGGTAAGTGGCATAAATATCGATAACTCACAATTTTGTAACCGTAGATGTATTCACAGCTAACACTGCTGCAATTATTGGGACAATATGATTAACTTAGGTAATTTTTTGCATGCCTGATAAATATCAACAAAGGACTCATAATAATGAAAAAATCCGCTATTTCCCTTGCGATAGTGTTATCGCTGGCCGGCCTTGCTGGTTGTCAATCCCATACCAGTCAAACCGAGCCTGTGGTTGCACCTGAAGTTAAAGCCCCATCATTTGAGCAATTTTCAGCCTCCTTTATTGATTCGCTGTGGGAATTATCACCGACCTGGGCCTTATACAGTGGCAAGCATGTTAACGATGGCTACCTTGAAATCCCCGATGCAGCAGGTCGTGCAAAAACCTTAGCGTTTGTGAAAGCACAACAAACCCAATTGGCTCAGTTCGAGCAAAAGTCCCTGACGCCAAATGAACTGATTGATTATCATCTGATCGACAATTTACTCGGCAGCATGGCATGGGAAATTGACAGTTTTAAATCTTGGCAGTGGGATCCTTCAAGCTACAACGTATCGGGTGGTTTTGCCCAAATCATCAATGAAAACTTTGCCCCATTAGATGACAGATTACGTTCTGTATTAGCGCGTTTAGAAAATGTACCGGCTTATTATGCTGCCGCGCAGGCAAACATTAGCAAGCCGACATTGGAACATACCGAATTAGCTGTGATGCAAAACCAAGGTGCATTTTCGGTGTTTTCCGATGACTTATTAAAACAGGTCGCCGATTCTGGTCTGACGGCTACGGAAAAAGCGTTATTTAACACACGGTTTGATGCTGCCACTGCTGCAATTAACGGCCATATCGCTTGGTTAGACAAATTAGTGGTTCAACTCAAAAAAGATGGTGCCCGTAGTTTTAGAATTGGCGAGGAACTATACGAGCAAAAATTTGCCTTTGATATCCAAGCGGGCATGACAGCAAAACAGCTGTATCAAAAAGCCGTGGCCGATAAAGACCGTGTTCAAGGGGAAATGGCAAAAATTACCGATAAGTTATGGCCTAAATATTTTACTACGCCAAAACCTGCTGACAGTAAGCTCGCCATTCGCCAGTTAATCGATAGATTATCGACTCAGCATGTTCAGCGCGATGAATTCGTGAATGAAGTGCGTAAGCAAATTCCAGAGTTAATTGAATTTGTAAATAAGAAAAACCTAGTCACATTAGATCCTAAAAAGCCACTTGTCGTCCGTGAAACACCCGAATATATGCGTGGTTATGCCGGTGCTTCAATTAGTGCACCAGGACCTTACGATAAATCTGGTAATACTTATTACAACGTGACGCCGCTCGATGGCATGAGTGATGCTTCAGCCGAGAGTTATTTACGTGAATATAATCACTGGATCCTGCAAATCCTCAATATTCATGAAGCTATCCCTGGGCACTACACTCAATTAGTTTACTCGAACCAATCACCGAGTTTAGTGAAAAGTTTATTCGGTAATGGCGCTATGGTCGAAGGCTGGGCGGTATATACCGAACGCATGATGCTCGAAGAAGGTTATGGTAATTTTGAGCCTGAAATGTGGCTGATGTACTACAAGTGGAATTTACGTGTTATCTGTAACACTATTTTGGATTACAGCATCCATGTGAAAGGCATGACCGAAGAGCAAGCTATCGCCCTGATGATGAACGAAGCCTTCCAACAGCAGGCAGAAGCCGAAGGCAAGTGGCGCCGCGCTACGCTTAGCCAAGTTCAGCTGACGAGCTACTATTCTGGTTATCGTGAAATCTATGATTTCCGTGACGAATACAAGAAAGCGCAAGGCAAAGATTTTGATCTTAAAACCTTCCACGAACAATTCTTGAGTTACGGCAGCGCGCCAGTGAAATATATTCGTCAATTAATGCAAAACAAATAAGTTCGCATATTGATATAAATTAGCAGAGCTCAGGCTCTGCTTTTTTTATGCCGAATCGTTGCACACATTACCGTGAGGAAGTGAAGTCAATACAGTTACTGATGAAATGAAATCGTTAACACTTAGCAAATAATGGCAAGCAGATCCTATTGCCATATAACTGAAAAATTATATATTTCGTTATATGGCATATGCAGGTGTTAGCCGAAAAAATTGACGGCTTAATGATAGAGCTGAATAGCGTTATGTTTAATTCTTAGATTTAGATGCTGAGATCAGCGCTAAGACTTCATCGTAAGAAATGTTAAATTCTCTCGACAAGTTAATGATTTTTGTTTTGTAGGTTTGAATGTTTTCTTGCTGGGCTAATTGATGTTTCTTTTCTTCAACTAACTCATTAACTGTTTCTTGCAATATCAATAATCGACGTAAACTATAGTCGAGGGATTTAATATATTTACCCATTTGTTGCTTATTACGTGCTTGCTCAAGATCCGTTGAGACTTTTTTATCATATCCATATTCATCTAGAGCCGCGATTGCGCTCTGCAAATCAAGATCAGTAGTCATTTGGTTTTCGCTTTATAACAAAGAGGTGTGAGAACAGATTGATGAAACTTTCTTATGAAACATTAAAGGGTGTCATAGGACGTTAACTATCGCAGATTATAGTGCCTATGCCAATATACACCAAGCCTTTGCTGGTTAAAATTAAATAAAAAATTCGCTGATTTTTGCTTTGACCTTGTCGGGGTCTACAATTATGGGTAGTCTAAAGTGATAGGCTATTATGGAGATTCAAATGCTTGATCTACTACCAGATTTATTTGACCACTATCCGTCTAAATTACAGTTACTTCCCCTCGCATTTAAACCCTATGGCGGTAAGCGGCTCTTTTGGGGCGAGATAGTCACAGTCAAGTGTTTTGAAGATAATTCTAAGGTAAAAGAAATACTTGCACAGGATGGGCAAGGAAAAGTTTTGGTTGTCGATGGGGGCGGCTCTCTGCGCCGCGCATTGTTAGGCGATCTCATTGCGCAAAGCGCGCTAGATAATGGCTGGCAAGGGATAGTGATCAATGGTTGCGTTCGTGATGTAGCCCGATTAAATACTTTTAGTTTAGGTGTTTATGCCTTAGGGGCCATGCCGATAAAAACCGAGAAGTTAGGTCAAGGCCAAATTAATGTTGCTGTAGATATGGGCGGCGTAATGGTTACGCCCGGTATGATGCTGTATGCCGATGAAAATGGTATTGCAGTAAGTGATGAGATGTTGAACTTTGCATTTTTAAATTAACATTTTTAAATGAATTAGTTGCTTTAAATTCAAGTTGTTTTTGATAAGGATATTTATATGAAATTCATTAAGTGGCTCCTGGCCTTAGTGGTGACGCTCATTCTTTTAGTCACCGTGTATCTCACCGTATTTTTCGACCCTAATGATTTTAAACCTGAAATAGTTGATGCCGTCAAAAAACAAACGGGTCGTGAATTAGTCATCGCTGACGATTTATCCTGGACCTTTTTCCCTGTTATCGGCATTAATTTAGGGGGCGTGTCTTTATCTAATCCCGAAGGCTTTACCCCTAAGGCTATGTTAGAAGTCAACAAAGCCGTTGCCGAAGTGGCGTTGATGCCATTGTTTAGTCAGCAAATTGAAATTGCGGAGCTGAGTCTCGATGGCGCAACCATTAATTTAGTGACTCGTAAGAATGGCACCAGCAGTTTTGATGGATTAAGTGGTGATAATAGTAAGAAAGCTGCAACTCCAGCGGCCGAAACTTCCTCAAATGCCAAACTGAACGATATTAATATTGGCGGTATTTCAATCACCAATACCCAAATTAATATGATTGACGAAGCGAAAAAGCAAACTCAAGTCTTTACCTTAAAAAGCTTCACCTTAGGTGAGTTCGCTTTAGAACAATTTGCGCCCATCGCTTTTGAATTTAGTGCAACTATGCCGGACATGACGGTAAGCAGCGAAGGCAAAGGTGAGCTAAAACTAAGCCGAGACTTTACGCAACTCGTCGTCAATGGACTCAAAATTGACACTGTGGTGGAAGGTGAAAGTATTCCCAATAAGAAACTCGAAACATCGATTAACTTAGCGACGCAAATCGCGTTAGATAAACAGCAATTGTCCGTCGATATTGCGCAGCTTACCGCGGCGAGCATTACCGCTGCGGGTAAAGTTGGCGTGAATTACGCCACAAAAATTCCGCAAATCAATGCTGATTTTCAAGTCGGTGATATCGATTTAGATACGCTGTTACCTAAAACGGAGACCGCTGCTGTAACAGAACAAGCACCCGCTGCCAGCACTCCGGCAGTTGAGCCTGATCTCTCTGCCCTTAAGCAGCTTGATGTAAAACTCAAGTTGACCGTTAAATCTATTAAGGTCGCTAATCTGTCGACTCAAAATTGGTTGATGGATGTGGGGATTAAAAATGGCGTGTTAGATCTGACGAAACTGAATGCAGATTTATACCAAGGTAAGTTGCTGGTGAGCGCTCAGGTCGATGCACGTCAAGCGGTGGCAAGTTATCAATTCGATAAAAAAGTGACGGGTGTACAAATTCGTCCTTTGCTGAAAGATGCGGCAGATGTGGATTTACTGGCGGGTACGGCCAACTTTGATGTGAAGGGTAAAGGTAAGAGTTTGATCCCTGAGCAGTTAAAGAAGAATCTATTAGCCAATGGCCATTTTGATATTAATGACGGGGCTTTGTACGGGGTTAACATACCGCAGATGATCCGTAGTGCCCAAGCTAAGTTAAAGGGTGACTTATCGCCAGAAACCAAGGAAGAGCGCAAAACCGACTTCTCGAGTCTGACCGGCAGCTTCTCGCTGGATAATGGCGTTGCCACTAACCCAGATCTTGCTATGTCTTCACCTTTATTGCGTTTGGCAGGCAAAGGTACGGCGAATTTATTGACTGAAGCCTTAGACTACAGATTGACGACTAGCCTAGTGAGTTCATTAAAAGGTCAGGGCGGTAGCGACAAAGATGCGCTGGCAGGAATTGACATTCCGTTGGCTATTACCGGGACTTTCCAAAAACCTGAATATGCCTTGGATACTAAAGCGTTACTGAATAATCAGTTAAAAGAAGAAACCGACAAAGCTAAGGAAAAATTAAAAGACTCCTTACTGAAAAAACTAGGAGGTTTCTAATGGTTGCTCCAATGCGCTACGCATTGCTTGTTTGTGCGAGTGCTTTTGTCGGCGGGCAACTTGTTGCTTGCTCGGCGCCTGAAGCCGCTGATACGAGTCAGTCTACCAAGGGCGAGACGACAACAGCCGCAGCGGTTCAGCCTGAGATTGTTCGCGCTGCCGATCTGGCGCTCGATGTTTCAGGTCTTAAAAGTACACCGACATTAAAGGTTGAACCTATGACGACTGATGCTACGCCAGGACTGCTTCGCGGCGAGTTAGCCTTAGAGCCATTTGTGGATTTCAAGCAGCCCGTTAAGGCAACGTTGACTGTGACCAATCCACAAACCTATGCCGTCGGCCTTCGATATAATTCAGGCATGACAGCGGATTTATGGCTGGTAACGCAGGAGGGCAAACGTCTGTGGGCATGGTCTGATGATATGATGTTTACCCAAGCGCTACGCGATAGCCAATTGGCAGCGGGAAAGGTGATCACTACTTCCTTTAGCATTCCGCCCAAAGCGTTTGCTGGTATACCTGCAGATGGTGCTCGTTTAGAAGCGCATTTTGCTGCTAAGGCATTAGAGTCTGATGCCGTTGTTATGGCGCCCGTTGTCTTATTACTGATAATGGAATAACGCCGGTTCTCATAATTGAAAAGGCCCTTAATAGAAAAAGGCAGCAATCCGATAGGGTTGCTGCCTTTTTGTTATCTGTGGCTCAAACTTGCTGACGCTTTAGAGCATTAATCAGCTCAAACTCTGTGCCTGCTTAGTTTTATGCGCTCAACTTACTTTCATCGACGACTAATTTGATCACTTGCCCTGGTTGCAAATATTGTGATTGCGCTAGGCTATTCCACTCCAATAGCTCTGCCACAGTCACGTTAAATTTGCTGGCGATACGGGCGAGGGAATCACCGGATTTGACCTTGTAACTCACAGTGCGAATTTGCGCTGTTTGCTCAAGATTCTTTGGCGCTAAAATAACCAGTTTTTGACCGTTTTGTAGCTTGTCACTCTTACCTAATTTGTTCCAAACGCTAAGTTGTTTCACTGTCACTTTATGGGCTTGGGCGATTTCAGAAAGTGTGTCACCTGATTTAACCTGATAGGCAATTTTTGTCGATTCAGTCGCAGCGTGCGATTTCTTCGGTAATTGCTGCTGAGTCGACAGGGCATAGAGCTGTTTGTCTTGTGCATCGACAGGGATAATTAAATGCTTACCAGCAACTATGGTATTGTTTTTCATACCGTTAGCGGCGCGAATTGCATTAATTGTCGTGTGGTGCTGCTTCGCAATCTTGCCAATACTGTCACCTGATTTGATCGTGTAACGTAGCCAACTGATCCTATCCTCGGTTTCTGTTTCGGCGAGTGCTTTTTTAAACTCTTCCGATTTATCAATCGGTAACACTAAGGTGTGTGGCCCCAGTGGCGAAGTGGCCCAGCGGTTATAACCAGGATTGAGCTTTTGCAGCTCAAGTGTGGTCATGTTTGCTAAACCTGCCGCCATGGCTAAATCAATTTGGCTATCAATATCAACCACTTCAATTGAAGGATTGTTGCTGATCGGCGCTAAAGTGATGCCATATTCATCGGCGTGTTTAATGACTTCGGCCAGCGCGAGCAGTTGCGGCACGTAGCGTTCGGTTTCACTGGGTAAATCCAATGACCAAAAGTCAGTTTTTAAGCCTTTCTTCTCGTTACGTTTAATCGCATTGAGCACCCGAGATTCACCCGAGTTATAGGCCGCAATAGCATAAAGCCAATTGTTATTGGTTTTATCGTAAAGATATTCCAACATGTCGAGCGCCGCTGTTGTTGAAGCGGGCACATCACGGCGACCGTCGTACCACCAGTTCATTTCTAAACCGAAATGGCTGGCCATTGGCGTGGTGAATTGCCACAAACCCGATGCCGCACTTGCTGAAGACGCCGATGGATCAAAGGCGCTTTCTATAATAGGTAATAAAGCTATCTCAATCGGAAGATGACGCTTTTCAAGCTCTTCCACGATCAGGTACATATAAGGTGCAGCACGCTCTGAGATGATCTCTAGATGCTGCGGATTTTTGATGTACCAATCGCGATATTGGTTTACCAATTTTTGATCTGGAACCGGTAACTGCATACCTTGACGTATTCGCTCCCACACATCGGTAATTTGCGCCGACGGAGCCTCGGTTGCGAGGTAATATTCTGGGACTGTATTTTCGGTTGTGACGGCTTCAACTTCTGTCTGATTAATGCCATGGTTGTCTAATGTCTGACAACCTGTGAGTAGGGCAAATCCCCCTACAACAACATAAAGTGATACTCTCATTGAAAACGGTAGTCCTCTGTTAGTGCATAGCTTTTCTTTATAGTAACAGTATGTTTTATATGAAGATAAAGACGACGCAGCGCGCAAAGTTTTCACGCAAAACGAGCCATTCTATGGGATCTTTTCGATCTTGTCCCTTAATTATCGTACATAATGTAAGGCCATTTTTGATTTACATCATCAAAAATGGGAAAAACTGTTTAAATTTCAAACTATAATATTGCTTTTGTGATCAAAAATTATCTTTCCACTGTCTGAGCAGGGTAAAACCGCCAAGTTCGTCTAAATTGGCATGATTTAGATCGCTAAAATGCTGTTTTATGCTGTCAACAATCTCAGTGTCGCTGGCACGTAAAAAGGGATTAATGGCGCGTTCTAAGGCGAGGGTGGAGGGGATAGTCGCTTTGTTTTGGCGACGCAGCTGTATGGCGCGTTCGTTATAGTCTTGCAGCGCGCGATTGTTGGGATTGACCGCGAGGGCAAATTTGAGGTTTGAAAGTGTGTACTCATGGGCACAATACACCCGAGTGTCGGCGGGAAGCTGGGCAAGTTGCTGCAATGAGTCGAGCATTTGCGCTGGCGTCCCTTCAAATAAGCGTCCGCAGCCACCGCTAAAGAGGGTGTCACCACAAAATAAGGCATCATCAATAACGTAGGCAATATGTCCTGCTGTGTGCCCTGGAACAGCTAAAACTTGCAGCTCGCTACTCATATAGTCGAGTGTTAATCTGGGCTGCGCTGCTGCGTGCAGTGGATGGGTGATGCCTTTAATCTTCTCATTGTCTGGGCCAAAGACCGTGAGCCTGTCTTGACTGTAGGCTTGAAGTTCAGCGACGCCACCCGTATGGTCATTGTGGTGGTGGGTCAGTAAAATGCCCGCTAGCGTGAGTTGATTGGCCTCTAGATAGTCAATAACTACATTCGCATCACCGGGATCGACAACATAAACCTGTGTTTGCGGCTGTTGTTGTAACACCCAGATATAATTGTCATTAAAGGCTTTAATCGCTGTTATAGTGAGCATAGAACTGCCTATGTCTGTATTTCAATTTGAAGATAAAGGTATTATCCATAAGTGAACAGCCTTTGGCGACCTTTGCCGCTTTTGCCCTGTGGCAAAATGGCAGTAATTTTTGACCCAATTGGATACTTGTCTACCAAGCTAACGGAGGAACTCTGTGTCGCATTTTAGTACTGAGCTCAAACCCGAACAATGGAGCGACTTGCCCAATGGTGAAGCGCTGCAACAAGCCGTTGCTAAGCAGCTTGAGGATTGGTGGCCAAGAGTCTTTGGTTATCATTTGTTAAAGTTAGGACCTTTGAGTGCCGAATTATCGAGTATGGCATCGCCAGTGGCCCATCATTTTTCACTCTCGTCATCTCAAGGCGCCTCAATTGAAGGTGATTTTTGCCATTTACCCCTGCAAAATGCCGCGATAGATGCGGTGGTCATGAGTCTATTACTCGAATTTGAATCCGATCCTTACCGTATTCTTCGCGAAACCGACAGGGTACTCATCGCCGGAGGCTATCTTTTTATCATCGGTTTTAATCCCTTGAGTCCGGTATTTTTGGGTAAGTTGTGGCCTAAGTATCAGGATTGCCTCCCATGGAATGGCCGCTTTTTTATGCCATCAAGGGTGCGAGATTGGTTAGGTTTATTGGGTTATCAAGTGGTGGGCGATGAACGTTTGGTCTATCACCCTTTAATGGGCGATTTCACCCAAGGCAAATTTTTTCAACAGAGTTTAGCGTCATGGCTGCCTAGCGCGGGCAGTTTGTATTTGATTGTGGCACGCAAACTTGAGTCGCCACTCACGCCTATCCGCGATAAACGTAAGGTGCGGCAGACAAATTGGACCACGGCACCGACCGCGGGACGTTCAGGGCATTTATCAGAGCATTCGAAAAACGGATAAGCCTTTTCTATTTTAAGTACAGGTTTTTATATGCGGATCACCCTAAGACAATTGGCGGTATTTGAGGCTGTGGCGCGTAGCGGCCAAGTCGCAAAGGCGGCGGAGCAAGTTAATTTATCACCACCTGCCACTTCTATGGCCTTGGCAGAGTTAGAAAAACAGCTCAATGCCCGCCTATTCGAGCGCATTGGTAATCGATTACAGCTGAACTCGCAGGGCAATTTATTGTTGCCACTGGCGACGGATTTATTGCATCGTGTCGAGCAAATTGAGCAGGCATTTACCTACCATGGCGGCGATTTGGTTGGGCGGTTAAGTATCAGTGCCAGTTCAACCATAGGTAACTATTTGATGGCGAAAGCTGCAGTGGCATTTTGTCAGCAACATACTCAAACCCATGTGGATGTGGCGATTACTAATACTCAAGATGTGATCCAAGCGGTTGCGCAGTTTCGCTCAGAAATGGGTTTTATTGAAGGTCATTGCACTGACAATCGTTTGAGTGTCGAGGCATGGCATAAGGATAGATTACTGGTGTTTTGCCATCCGGCGCATCCTCTGGCGGGAAAAGTGGTTAAACCGGCGCAAGTGAGAGGCCAGTCATGGGTGTTACGTGAAGAAGGCTCGGGCACTCGTGAGTATTTTGTCAATGCTGCCAATGAGTTGGATATGCAGCCAGAAGCTAAGTTCTGCTTTACTACGCCGGATGCGATTAAACTGGCGGTGAAACAAGGTGCTGGGCTTGGGGTGTTATCTGAGCTGGCGCTGGAGAAAGAAATCAGCCGCAAAGAGTTGGCGTTAGTCACGATTGAGGGATTAGTGCTGGAGCGGCAGTTTTATCGCATCACCCATAAGAGCCGTCAGGCGACATCCCTTGGCCAAGCTTTTGTGCAGTTCTGTGAGAATTTTTTCAATATCGCAGGCGTGGAACCCAAATAAGCCGTTTGATAGCAATGGCCATATGCAGTGAGCTTAAGCGGTTAATTTGAACTGTGGGTTTACAGTGAGATGAATAGTGACATAAATCATCACGCCTAAGTGTTTAGCTTAGGCGTGATGGCATCGAACTTACTTTCGAATTAGGTTTGTACGAACTTAACTTTTCGAATTTAGCTTGTATGAACTTAGTTTGTTCTAACTTTGCTTGTATAAGCTAAGGGCTACAGGGTTAAGGCTGGTAGCCTAAGTCGGGTTGGGTCGGTTTTGATTCAGCCGCAGTGCGAGCTAATACGTCGCAACGTTCGTTTTCGGCGTGTCCTGCGTGACCTTTAACCCATTGCCAGTCGATAGTGTGCATCTGTGAGGCTTTATCTAATCGTTTCCATAGGTCAACGTTTTTCACTGGGGTACGGTTTGATGTCATCCAGCCTTTTTTCTTCCAGCCATGGATCCACGTCATTATGCCTTGGCGCATATATTGGCTGTCGCTGGTGAGCACGACTTGGCAAGGCTCTTTCAAGCTTTCTAACGCTATGATGGGAGCTAATAACTCCATGCGATTATTGGTCGTGAGCGCAAAACCGTCGGACATCTCCTTTGTATGGCCTTTATAATTCATTACAATGCCATAGCCGCCAGGACCGGGATTGCCTAAGCAAGAACCGTCGGTGAAGATGTGGATCAGTTTTAGTTCAGTCATCAAATTGTTACCATAGCCGGGAATTTCGGCCGAGTATAACCAAAAATTGTCATAAGAAGCGCATAAAAACATGAATATTATCTCTAATGCTAGCCGTCAGGTTATTTTGGATACCGAAACCACAGGTATGAACCAGGGCAGCGGCGCCATTTATTTAGGCCATAGGATCATCGAGATAGGTTGCGTGGAAGTGGTGAACCGTCGTTTGACGGGACGTTATTACCACCAATATATCAATCCTGGGCAAGCAATCGATCCTGAGGCCATCGCCGTTCACGGTATTACTGATGAGCGTGTTTCTAAAGAGCCGCGTTTTCATCAAGTTGCCCAAGAATTTATTAACTTTATCGACGGTGCAGAAATCGTCGCCCATAACGCGAACTTCGACGTGAGCTTCATGGATCATGAGTTTTCACTGTTGCAGCCGCGTGGACCGAAAACCGATGATATTTGTCAGATCCTCGATACCTTAGAAATTGCTAAGTTCCTGCATCCCGGCCAGAAAAACAATCTCGACGCTCTCTGTAAGCGTTACGGTGTGGATACGTCTCGCCGCGAGTACCACGGCGCTTTACTCGATGCCGAGATCCTCGCCGATGTTTATTTGATCATGACAGGCGGGCAGACAAAGTTTAATTTGTCTAACGAAGAAGCGGGGCAGGAAGCGGGGGGGATCCAACGTTTTGATCCGCAATCACTTAATCTTAAAGTGATCGGTGCATCGGCCGATGAATTGACTATGCATGAACAACGCCTTGATTTAGTCGCAGAATCAGGTAAATGCCTCTGGAGAGGATAGAAAAATCATTATGCCGATGTCGTGCCATAAACTTATTTTAGCGCTTTGCCTTGCTGTCACTACACCGCTTATGAGTGTGACGTCTGTATTGGCCGCCGACCAAGAGCCCGCCCAAAAAGTTGTTAAGTCGCCTAAGGCTGCCCCGATTGTAGGATTGGAGACGGCCTCAGAGCTTAAAAACCGTTTTCGTATCGACCATATGGTCGATAACATGACACTGTTAGTTGAGCGTGAATACGGCTCTGCGCCAGTAGTGATAGTGCTGCCCGATGGCAGTAAATGGTATGCCAATCGCCATCCCGAAACCGTTAAGTGGGTCGATGGTATTACTGGCGACATTATTTACATTGAGTCACCTATGCCTGGACCTTGGCAGTTGGTGGGCAAAGTCGTCCCTGGTTCGACCCTCAAAAAACTCTCTAAACTCGAAATCGAAGTGCAGCCTTTGCCGCAGCCGATATTCCAAGGTGAGCAAGTTAAAATTGTCGCCCAGTTGATGGGGGATGCCCAGCGTGTGCGCATGCCGGGACTCGACTTTCTGGTGGAGTGGACGGCTCATTTTGTGAGTAAGCACAGGGCCGGCGATGAGAATTTTGCCGCGGGTGACATTATTGTCGGCTCCTATAAAGACAATGGTGAAGATTATGATGAAAAACCTGATGATGGCGTATTTACCAGTAATATCAATGTAAAGCAGCCTTGGGGTGACTATGAGTTTGTGGTGCAGGCACGCAACAACGTGTTTGAGCGGCAGATTTCATTCCCGTTTAGATTATCACCGCGGCCAATTAATTTAGAAGTCATTACCCCAGACGATCCGTTAACAGGGCAATGGAAGATCATGTTGCACGTCGATAGTGCTGTGCTGCAACTGGCTGAGACGCATTTTTCCTTTGAGTTGGTGGGTCCTGCTGGCTTACAACTGCCTTTAACGGTGAATGGCCTTACTGAGCCGGACTCTGAATTAGATTTACCGACTGTGACTGAGTTTGGTAGTTATCGTATTAAAGGTTTTGTAGCGACGACAACGATTACCGGTCGAGAGATTGTGCTGGATTTACCTGAGCTATTTTTCAACTTAATTCAGCCACCAGAGCCACCGCCGAGCGCCGAAGAGTTAGCTGCTGTTGCTGCACAAAAAGCGGCAGAGGAAGAAGAACTTGCAAAGAAAGATGCGATGTTTTGGATCATCACAATCAACACTATCTTATTAGTCTTGGGCGTGGTGGGATTAATTGTGTGGCGTAAACGCCAAAGTCTAGCGCAGGCCTTAGCTGCCGCTGAGTCACGTTTATTGGAGGAAGCATCGGCGAATTCAGCTGCAGCGCCTTCGTTAGATGAAATCGATCTCACTATGCCAGATGAAGCGGATAAAGACCGATAGTTCGCAGTCACTTAATGTGTTTGATTGCTCACTTTGAACTGCGGCGTTACAGCGATATTTGGGACATAAATCAAGCTCAACTATTGATTTGTTTTTTTTTTAATCAAATGAAAAATATAAGTAAAAAAACGGTTGACGCCCGCAGGGCTCAACCGTATTATTCTTCGCATCTCAAGCAGAAGCCTTAATAAGTCAGTTTGATTATCGTATTTCTGTTTTAGCGTCAGCGGCCTGTCACGCTGGGTTAGCGGGTTTAAAACTCGTCAGATATTAGATATGGAAGAATTTGGAGCGGTAGTTCAGTTGGTTAGAATACCGGCCTGTCACGCCGGGGGTCGCGGGTTCGAGTCCCGTCCGCTCCGCCAAATTAATAAAAAGGCCTTACAGCAATGTAAGGCCTTTTTATTTCTATCTTTTTCATCAAATAATTGCAGCATAAAATCGCTGCAGCTCGCAGTCCATCGCTGTTACGCCTTGGTTTCACTTAGGTCATGCAGTCTTCGATAAACTTTATAGCGTTTATGCATTTGCTGCTATTGTTAAGCGAAATAGATAATTCCCGAGCCATTATCATGCTCATGTCATCTATTTCATTAAAGATAATGCGAGCTCATTGTTTTCCTCACCTAAAGGATTTTTTATGGTTGAACAAATCACGGGTATGTTAGCGCTGATTGGAGTGTTATCGCTTTTTTGTCAATGGCTTGGTTGGAAACTACGCTTACCGGCAATTTTGCCCTTACTGCTCTGTGGACTCACCCTCGGCCCAGGACTTGGTTTCCTCAATCCTGATGCGATATTTGGCAATTTACTCTTTCCGATCATTTCTCTCGGCGTTGCCGTGATCTTGTTTGAGGGCGCTTTGACTCTCAACTTTAAAGAAATCAAAGATCATGGTCGTATGGTGACGCATCTTGTGACCATAGGGACAGTGATCACTTGGGCTTGTATCAGCACGGCCACCTTTTATTTACTCGATTTTAGTTGGGAAATTGCACTCCTCTTTGGCGCATTAGTGGTGGTGACGGGACCGACGGTTATCGTGCCTATGCTTAGAAGTGTGCGCCCTAAATCCCAACTTGCCAGTATTTTGCGCTGGGAAGGCATAGTTATCGACCCCATAGGCGCATTGCTGGCGGTATTAGTTTTTGAATACATAACTGTTTCAGGCGATCCCACGACACATGTGCTCTATGCATTAGGCTCTATGCTTTCGCTAGGATTAGGGCTCGGCGCTGCGGCAGGTTACCTCACAGGGCAAATATTAAGACGCAACCTGTTACCACATTATTTGCGCAATACCGCCGTCTTGACCTTAATGCTGGGTATCTTTGTCGGCTCTAACCTATTACAGGAAGAGTCGGGTTTACTGACTGTGACCGTTATGGGCATTTGGCTTGCCAATATGCGCGGTGTGGATATTGCTGAAATCCTCGAATTTAAAGAAACCTTAACCGTACTGTTGATTTCGGCACTGTTTATTTTATTGGCGGCAAGATTAGATTCTAATGCCATGCTCGACTTAGGTTGGGGTGGACTGGGCGTTTTAGCCGTTACTATGTTGCTAGCACGGCCACTGAGTATTTGGGTTTCTGGTATAGGCACCTCTTTGTCGAGGGCCGATAAGTGGTTTTTATGCTGGATTGCACCGCGAGGTATAGTCGCTGCCGCGGTATCGTCATTGTTTGCGATTAAGTTAGAAGCCAACAATGTGCAGGGCGCTGATGCGATTGTGCCCTTAGTGTTTTTAATTATTATCGGCACGGTCGTTATCCAAAGTTTAACCGCGGGACGTTGGGCGCGATTCCTAGGTGTCAAAGCCGATTCTGCCCAAGGTCTATTGATTTTCGGTGCTTCTAAATTTTCCCGTGAGTTAGCTAAAATCTTAAAAGCCAAGGATATCAAAGTGCTATTGGCTGATAATAACTGGGATAACATACGCCTCGCACGTATGGATAATATCCCAGTGTATTTTGGTAATCCCGCATCGGAACATGCTGAAACCTATATGGATTTAACGGGGATTGGCCGCGTGTTGATCATTTCGCCTTATCGACAATTGAACCCTTTAGTGAGTTTCCATTTTCAAGATTTCTTTGGCACTAAGAAGGTCTTTGGCTTAAATAATACCGAGGTCGGCAGTGCGCGCCACCAGCTCTCAGAAAGTTATAAGCAGCGTTTATGTTTGTTTGGTGATGCCGTGTCCTATGCCAAGATAGCAAGCCTAATGGCGAGAGGCGCTCAGCTTAAAGTGACCAATTTAACTGAAAACTTCAGCTTTGAGCATTTCCGTAAGCGTTACGGTGAAACGGCGATGCCACTGGTTTATTTAACCAAGGAAGGTAAGGTCGTTGTAGTGTCTGGCAACGATACTGTGTTCCCGAATGGTATTGAGCTCATTAGCCTGCTACCGATTGAAGCCTTAGAAGAAGCCAAAGTACAGCAAGCGATTGCAGAGCGAGAAGCACAGGAAGCTCAAGAGAAAGCCGCAGCAGAAGCCGCTTTAGCGAAGATAAAAGCGGATGAAGAGGCTGAACAATTAAGGCTTGTACAGGCTGAAGCTAAAGTGGCTATTGAGGATAATACCGCTGATCCACTTCAAGCTGCAGATGAGACTTTAGCGAAGAGTTAACCCTGGATTAAAAAGGAGGCTAATGAGCCCAATGCCGCTCAGTTAAGGACATTGTTTGTCTATATTCCTAAAAAACCTGAGCCTGGAATAAGCAGAGCCGCTGAATAGGCATCTTTTCGGGCCTCTCTGCGTTGCTCTGTCTAACCATGGCTCGCTATGGCGTACGACAGAGCGCCTTGATATGCGCAAAAATCTGTGCATTCAGTCAGAAAATAGATTTTTCGCTTCAAGCTAATAAATTATATTATTGATTAAATTGTTAAATTTATATTTTTCGACATTCATTATCCCGAGTTCAGGTTAAAAAGATCAAAATCCGATAAGTTTTTGTCATCGGATTTTTATGTAACTTTTAAGTAGGAAAGTAAGTCATCGCTTCACACCACTGAATCCGCAGCTATTTTACTTTCTAGGCAATAGCTTTCGGGCGAGAGGTTATTTTGTAGATACGGTAGGTGTTAATGAAGAAATCATTAGACGATATGTGCGCCATCAAGATAAATAAGATCAGGAACATGAGGCTCAATTGTCGTTGCAGATGATGTCGGTTCTTGGAACAGATCCTTCCAGGGGCGAGTTAAAGCCGTCTTCTAAGAAGGCGGATTCTTTACTTGATTCATCACTGTTACACGCTTAGGTTTTATCGTGATTAGTTTCTATGCATTCCATACCAAAGTTGACCTAGGGCGATGCCGCCATCATTGATGGGGATCTGTTTACTGGATAACACTTGATTGCCTTGAGCGCTGAGCTCGCTCAGGCAGTATTCCAAGAGGTATTTATTTTGAAATACGCCGCCGCAGAGCACGGTTGGAAGGTGTTTGTACTGGGCGGCATAGTCGCAGATAGCATCGCCTAATGTATGTAAAAAGGCGCGGGCGATGGCATCTCTTCTGTTGTCTGTTAGCGGTTTTTCAGTCATTAATTCAACAATCTGCTTGAATATCTCACTGCTGCGCCACTGGTCGATGTTAAGAGGTAAGTTAAGCGACATGGCTTCAAGGGCTAATGCATCGGCGCGATTGGCCGCGGCTTCTATTGCCATGCCAGCTTGGCCTTCAAACAGTGTGGTTTCGATTAAACCTAAGGCGCAGGCGAGGGCATCGAACAGTCGCCCGACAGAGGAGGTTTTTATCGCGCTGCCGTTCTGCCAGATCTTATGTAAGTTAGCCAGAGTGTTTGGGCGCATGTTGTTTAATATAGGTAATTGTAATGCGAGCACAGCATCGAGGCTCATTTGCTCGAACAATAATGCCAGTAACAACCTCACGGGTTGCTTAATGGCTTGCTCGCCGCCTAGCAGGGCTATAGGCTCAAAGTGCGCCAGTCGCTGCGCTTTATCGAGCGTAGTTAATAGCACTTCACCGCCCCATAAACTGCCATCGTCGCCAAGCCCAGTGCCATCAAAACTAAAGCCCAATACGGGATCTCGATATTGATTAACTGCCATTACACTGAGCACATGGGCATGGTGATGTTGCACAGTTAAACATTGGCTTTGGCTGCTATTGCGCAGTTCTGTGCTCGAGTTTGAGTGCATTTCAGCCCAGCGCGATGGGGCATAATCTGGGTGTTTATCGCGAACAATGAGATTGGGCGCAAAGTGATACAGCCGCGCGAAGGTGGCTAAGGTGCGCTCAAAATACTGCTCGGCGCTGACACTGAATAAATCGCCAATATGGGGACTTAAAAACACATTGTTGCCAAAACCTAGGGCGATAGCATTTTTTTGCTGTGCGCCCACGGCCAAAATCGATTGGGTTAGCGGTATCTCTAAGGGGAAACTTAACGGTGCATAGCCGCGGGCGAGGCGCAATACTTGCACTTCTGCGGAGGAATCCAGTTGCGGTTGGATCACTTGCACCACACTGTCATCACAGCCATTAATAATTGGCCGATTATGATCGACTATCGTATCCACCACATGGCTTAAGTGGCTAATAAGCTCATCACAATCTGTGATGATAGGCTCACCTGACACATTGGCGCTGGTCGCGACCAATGGCCCTTTGAAGAGACCTAACAGTAAATGATGCAGTGGTGTGTAGGGCAAAAATACCCCGAGTTTATTCAGATTGGGGGCGACAGCTAAGCTGAGATCATGCTCGCTTCGGCTGCTCATCAGCACTATGGGCCGCTCCTGCGAACTCAATACTCGCCACTCGGCATCCGTCCCTGTGACATAGTGCTGCGCCATGGTGATATCCGCCATCATCACAGCTAGCGGCTTGGCTTGGCGCTGTTTTCGCAGCCTGAGTGCGTTGACGGCATTGTCACTTCGGGCATCACAGATTAAGTGAAATCCGCCCAATCCTTTAATTGCCAGAATCTGCCCTTGGCGTAATCTGTCTGCCGCAGCTTGAAGTACCGCAAGGTCCATACCCAATTCAGGTGCGTTGACATTTGAGGCATTGGGAAGGATGCATTCCCCTTGGGGCGTTTTTAAACTGAGTCTGGGGCCGCAAACGGGGCAACTGACTGGCTGGGCATGATAGCGGCGGTCGAGTGGGTTTTGATATGCTTTGGTGCACTCGGGGCACATGTCAAAATCGGCCATAGCAGTGTTGTGTCTATCATAGGGTAAGGCATTGATAATTGTATATCTTGGGCCACAATTTGTGCAGTTGGTAAAGGCATCGCCAAAGTGGCGATCATCAGGATTATGCATGTCATTCAAGCAATCTTGGCAGGTACTTTTATCCGCTGATACTGCCACCAGCGCACCCATTGATGAACTTGGGTCATCGTCCTCATGGCTGTCGCTTTTTATGATTTCAAATGTGGTTTCGCTTAATAAAATCGGCAGCAGTGTTTGGGTGATATTATCGATACGGGCCAGTGGCGGCGGGGTGGTATTGAGCGTTGTGATAAATTGCGTGAGGTTTTCTTCCGTGCCTTGCAGCTCAATGGTCACGCCTTTGGCATTGTTGAGCACAGTGCCCGTCAGTTGAAATTCAAGGGCATAACGATAGACAAAGGGGCGAAATCCCACCCCTTGCACTATGCCAGTGACGTGTAGCTGACAACGCTTTAGCGCGGCGCCCTTGTGGACAAGGTATTCCAATGCCAGCCTGCGCTTTATCTGCAGATCACTGTGCTTTTTGTGGCGACTATTATGTCTATGTGGCTGCATGCGTTGTGACTTAACTTTTGGCCTCCTAATCATGGGCATTGAGTTGGCGCTGCTTAACGTAAAGTGCGCCAACGGCTAAGTTATCGCCGTCTAAATCTAGGCTGCGATTGACCACTAAGGGGAAGTTCTTGCCTAAGCGTAAACTGATGCGTTTACACAGGGTTTCATTCGTTAACTCATTACCCGCTAAGGCAACATTGTGTACGCCGATATTTAAATCGATATGTTCTAACCAGTTAGAAAGATAATCTGCCAGCGAGTCTTGCATCGCAAAGGCGAGTTGACTCGGATCGTTATTCCCTGCGATACGAAAACTCAAGACTGTGCCTAAGGTTTTACACCAATTCAGGCTGCGGTGGGCTTCACCTTTGGTCAGGGGATAATCGATACGCGGAGCATTGGCGCCGTGGTAACGCATGGCGGCGGCCATCAGTGCATCGCTGAGCCTTGCTTGATTTTGCGTTTCATCTTGGGGATTGAGGCCAATTAAAATGGCGGCAATGGCCCACAGGCTTTGCAAGTTGTCCCGTCTGCCGTGAAGCTTTAGGCTCAGGAGTTTTAAATAATCGTCGGGGAACAGGCTTTTAAACTTCTGTGCCACGGCTTTTTGTGGGCTGCAGTCCAGTTGATGGAAGATTTCGTAACCGTTATCGGGCAGCTCGGGCAGTGCAAAGAAGAGTTCGGTGTCGCCCTTATTATCGCAGGTGACAATTTGACAGGCGTGGGTATGGCTTAAGTAAATGACCGCGGCATTTTTTGCCTGTCTGTGGCTGGTAAATTTTCCCTTGAGTAAGGCACTGAATAACGCTGCGTCCGCGATGGTATGATTTTCGGTATCGCTAGCGTGTTCAACTTCACCATTAGCGACACCTGTATTATCGGCACCAGCGTTAGCGGCAAAGGTGTTAGCAGCATGAGCCGCTTCACTCGATTGAGCTAATACCGCTACACTCAGTTCGCCTTGATGGGTGCGTGACCGTTTCGCCGCTTGCCATTGGGCTTGATAACCGTGAAGACTGACTTTTTCCCTTAAGGGTTCTGGGGCGATAAAGTGTTTGGTTTGAGTCTGCGTTGAGCCTAAATCGTGACTGGCGATTTGTGCCCAAGCACCATCGACCCAAGCTAGCTTTGGCCTATTATGCGGCCCTTTAATATAAACCCAATCGACGCCTTTTTGCCGCAACACTTCGGCAAGTACTAAAATCACCCGGCTGTAGGCAAAGCAAATGTCGTACAGTGGCGCACTGAGTTTGTCGTGTTCTTGCGTGGGTCTGGCGCAGATAAGTGGCTTTTCAATACTGGAAAGCGCGAGCACCTGTGTATCGTTCAGGCAGAAATGGGCGTTCAGCGTATTGGGATTACAAATTAACAGTTGTGGCCGCTCGCTTAAGGGCTGCTCAAACGGTGTCAGGCTGATTTGCAGATCATCGGCGGCCGCTAATGTCAGTGGGCCCTGTGTCAGCAGCCGCTGTGCCATGGCTTTTATATCTGACAAGGTTAAGGCTTTTTGCACTGGCATTAATTGTGTTTCGCCCTTGCAGCAAGGGCAGGCTAAATCCAGCAAGCCAAACTTCGCCGACTGATTATCGCCAATCAGCGGATAACATTGCTGGCAAAAAGGCGCGATGGCAGGACTTGATCCAGACTGTGAATAGGGCAGTAAGGTTTTGCCGCCTTGGGGCTCGTCGATGACCTTAATGCCGGAGTCAATCAACCAAGCGGAAATCAAAAAGTCCGCGGCAATGGCATCGGCCAGTTGCTCGAGTTGAGTCTGCTCGCCCTGGGCTTCAATAAAGTAACTGTGCTGACCAAAGTCATGTAGGCCATCACAGCCTATGCTGATGTTCAGCGCATCGTAATTTAGGTATTGATTACATAAATGCGCGTACAAAGGCACCTGACGTGAACAGGTAAAATCGAATCTGATGTTTTTCATTTTCTATATACTTTCACCAGTAGTAACGCCGCGTTTATAAGAGTCAGGGATCAGCGAGTCGATACTGTGATCGGCAATACGCGTCGCAGTGAACCCAAGGGAGGCTAAGTGGGATAACAAGCTTGATTCCATTAACGGCACTGCGGCGGCAACTTTAGGGGTCAAACCCAGCACCATAGGTTCGAGCACGGTTGGGGTGACGCCCAGCACAAAGGTCTTAGGTCTGTCGCCAACCATTTCCATCATATTGAGGGTTTGCAGCATTTCGACTTCATGGGCGCTGCCTTGCCAGTCGATTTCCTTCGGAGCCTTATCAAAATCGAAGAAGTAAACTTCGCCCGCTTCTACGCCATTGGCGTTAACAGTATCGACCACGATTAAATAATCGTATTGGCAAATAATAGGGATAAGTCCCTGAGCCAAGGTGCCGCCATCGAGCAGCTTTAGCTGGTGGGACTCATGGGTAAACTGATAATTATCAGCTATATAATTGACAAAATGTACGCCGATGCCTTCATCGGCGTACAGGACATTGCCAATACCGAGTAGCAATATCTTCATTGGACTCCTAGTGGTGTGAGTCTGGCTTTGGGTAGTCATAGCCAGAGACAATCGAGTCAACTGAGTTATGTTTGAAGCGTATCCCTGACCAAACCGCCATATAGACGTGGATAACCACAAAGATAACAAATGCCCAAGTGAGGTAGTGATGCCAAATCCTAACCTGTGCTAGCCCACCCATTTGTGCCGTGATCCAAGCGGCGCTGCCCCAAAGCATGCCACCTAAACCTTGGTGATACACATTGGCATACAACACCAGACCCGTTATACATATCACGAGAGCGACCAGTGAGATTGCTACATAAGTCACAAATTGCAGCGGTCCATAGACACCCGCTTTATGTAAGTGCCCCATCCATAAGTAGGATTTCAGCTGAGTGATCCAACTTTTTACACTCATCACATCGCGAAATGAGCGCCGCTCGATGTCGCTTCGGCTGAAAAAATACAGGTAGAAGCGCACTAAAGTGACCGCGGTCAGTACAAAACCGCAGATCAGATGCGCGAAGCGGATCCAGCCTTGTACGAGTACGTCCGTACTTTCAGGCGCCACCAGAAACGGCCAAGCAATATAGAATCCGGTGATCACCAGCACTAAAATTGATAGTGCCCTGAGCCAGTGGAAAATCCGTATTGCCGGACTAAAAACCAGTGTCCGAATGCGGGTTGCAGAATGGTTCATTTTGCGTTCCCTCCCTCGATTATTGACCATTGGGGCTGACACGGAACTCGCTCAATGCCTGACCTTTAAAATCCATCACGTGTACAGAACACGCCATGCAAGGGTCAAATGAGTGAATAATACGTATCACCTCAAGGGGCTTAGTAGGATCTTCCAGTTTCAAGCCAATTAAAGAGGCTTCATAGGGACCCATTTTACCGTTGGCATCCACAGGTCCTGCGTTCCAGGTCGTCGGTACTACGGCTTGATAGTTCTCAATCACTCCATTTTTAATGCGGATCCAGTGGCTTAACATGCCGCGTGGCGCCTCAATCATGGCGTGACCTATGTACTCTTTGCTCGGGTCGATATTGGGTTTCACATAGGTTGATTCATCTGACTGGATATTCGTCAGCAGCGCATCGAAGGTTTTTAATCCTTCTTGGGCGACGATAACTGTCTGTAACATACGGGCTGCGGTGCGACCTAAAGTGGTAAATAGGGCGGCAACGGGTAAGCCAGTGCGAGCGAGCAGGGCATTGACCGAATCCACAACCACTTTGTTACCACGGGCATAGCTCACCAATAGGCAGGCTAATGGACCAACTTCGACGGGTTCACCTTGATAACGGGGAGATTTCACCCATGAGTATTTACCATCACCATCCAGTGTTGGCAGCTTGCCATAGACAGTATCGCGTTCAACAAAACCAGTGTAATTAGGAATCGTTGTACCGTCATAGGGATGCTGCGGCGCATCGGCGCTATACCAAGCATGGCTAACGTCTTCAGCAATCAGATCTGGGTTTACATCGCTGACACCGGCAAGGTCGCCATTCATGATCACGCCTTGATTGAACATGTATTCGCCATTGGCTAGCACAAAGTCATCGGTCGCCATGAAGTTTTTCACGTTTACGCCGCCCAGCACGCTTGGCTCATTACCAAAGGCTTCGGCCGCCATCACGATATCCGCTTGATAAGCACGCAGGATAAAGTCAGTCACGGTCGCATGTTTTTGCTTCCATTCCTGCAGGCGAGCAGGGCTTAACATGTCACGCACCGACGTCACACCACCAACAACAACGGATTGTGGATGTGGAGATTTACCGCCAAAGATGGCCAGCATTTCTGCCGCAACACGTTGTACTTCAAGTGCTTTAAGGTAGTGAGAAAGTGCGATAAGGTTCTGC
>Ga0208643_1000409_pt1 | contig 29154 bp, 19 predicted proteins | sample VirMetDEL_Nov_12_FD_184516 | JGI IMG/M metagenome (GOLD analysis project Ga0208643, IMG submission 184516) | Aqueous microbial communities from the Delaware River and Bay under freshwater to marine salinity gradient to study organic matter... | ecosystem: Environmental > Aquatic > Marine >...
CAAGAGAGTGAGCTAAGGTTCTTTCCTGTGGATTAGGATCTACTAGTGACTTTATAAATTCTTCGTAGTTTTCTGTAGTGGCAAAATCATCTACTGTAATCTGGCCATCTCCGCTACCGTCGTTGCTGTTTTTATCAAGCTCTGGTTTCATGCTAAATAGAACGTCAAGTATTTGTTTTGACTCTTTGCTATCTGGATTATGTAAAGCGTCATAATAACTCATAGATTGACCAAACATCTTGGTCATTGCGACACTAGCAAACCCGTCTGGTTTGTTTTTAAACAGCTCTTCAAGACTGTTTTGTATCTCCTGGAGAACATCTTGTTTTTCAAGCTTAGGATTCTTTTTAGCGGTTTCTCGCCAGTTGTTTAATACTTCGTTAGCAGAAGTTATAGTACCTGTATCTCTTTTTCTAAGTAATTTAGATATATCTTCTATAGACTGTCTTTCAAAAGAAGTAGTTTTATTATCTCCATCTGTGTAAGTAAAAGAAAACACACGTTTTCCATCTACAGTTTCTATTTTAAAAGAATCATCTGTAGCGTCACCGTTATAATGATCAGCAACGTTTTTAATAAAAGCTATAGCTGGTGCTTTAGTTAGTCCAACGTCGTAAGCGTTTGTGTTGTAAGACGTGATTATATCGTTACCTATTTGACCCTCTGTTTGTCTAGCTTTAGTGTATTTATTTATTTCATAAAGTAAGTCCGCCCTCTTTCTTTTATTTTCTTTACCAAATAGTGGTATATTTTTTAACTCTTCTCTATACGTATCTAATTGGTCTTGCATCTCAGCTCTTTCGTCGCTGTTTTTCACAGTGCCGTCATTCATGTTTTTAGCAAGCTTCCCCATAGCTTCCTTCGCCTCAGCGTTTATACCCTCGATCTCTTGCATGCTTTTTTCAAAGTTAGTGGATATACTATCCAATAACTCGCCTCTTTGCTGTAACAAACCAGCGGTCATGCCTCTCATGGAGAACGGTACCTTAGCTCTTGCTAAAGCGCCTGCTGAGGCTACTATTGTTGAATCTGCTTTTATGTTCACGTCTATGTTATTTTAATGCTATTAATAAAATCAAGGTGAAACCATACCTGGTAGTTGCGATTGATTGTAACCTTGGTTAGCAACTGTGCTGTTAGTCGTGTTGTTACCAAAATTCATCTCATCCCAAGGCACATTACCCATCATATCTCCAAATGCTTGAGCGTTTTGCATCTGCATCTGCGCACCAGCCATATTCATATTCATTTGATTTCCATAAGCTTGTTGTAAACCAGCAGAAGCACCTGCAGCTCCTTGATAAGCAACGCCCAATAACGTAGCTTGTCTTTGCATCTCGGCTTCCTGCGTCGCCATCTCCCCACCAGCCTGAGCCATTTGAATAGCGCTAAGACCTTGTCTTTCCATTTGTTGGTTCTGCATAGCTCCTTGAGCAGCTAAGCGCTGATTAGCAGTCTCTTGTTTAGATATATCAGCTGAAACCTGTCTAGCTTGTAATCGACCTTGATTTGCTAAAGCTTGCGCTAACCCAGCAACACCTGATGATCCAGCTGAACCACGCAGACCCTGCATTACGTTAGCTCTCTGTTGAGTGCCTTGTTCCATTTGGAATCTAGCCGCCTCTTGATTTACGGTTAAATCCTCATACACATTCTCCATACCCTCAAATGGGTTTTGAAGATTTGCGTACGGATTTGTAAACTCAAACTCTCTATATCTTTGTCTTTGAGCCTCTAGTAAAGCGTCTTGCTTTTGCTGGCGCTCGAGCTGTGCTGTAACTTGATCGTTAGCGTCACTCGCTGCACTTCTAGCTGCGCTACCAGATATTAAAGCACCTCCTAATTGAGCTACGCCGCCTATTATGGCTGCACCTAGTAGAAATGACATAATCTATTTATTTTTAATATACTTTTCATAATATCTTTAATTCAATTACACTAATATAGTTACATTTTTTAGTGTTTATTTACTACTTTCAGTTACCTCAGAACTTATAGCAAATAATTCAGCCTGCTTAGAGTCAGTATTTTTCATTTTAACGCTTGCGTAATACCCTTTTAAACTACCACTATTAGCTCTATTATCTTTCGCAAACATTATGTACGATCCAATTGGTATATACTTAGTAGCATCTACAGTTATAGTTTTATTACTCATGTCCGTTATCTTGCCTATAAGCAATGGCTCACTACCAACAGCTTGTCCATCGAAATCAGTTAGCGAAGTAGATGAGATATAGTACGCAAAGTCCCCTACCTGCAAAGATGCGTTATCTATTTTACTAGTTAATTGTATTATCATGTCTGTGTGCCTACCGTTATAAAGTTATCTAACAAAAAGTGTATCGTTCTATTAGAACTTGGGTATTTATTTATTTTAAAGCGATTACTAGTTCTCACCTTTTGTGTGCTACCTGAAAGATATAGTTTTGTTCCAGCTTTTAAAGTTTGCGCTCTAGATACCACCATAGTGCCAGCCGTTGCAGATGGACTGCTTATAGATGCTACGGTAGTAGCCGTAGCGTTATCAACGCCTTCACCTAGTATAGTTAAATTATTTCCACCAGCAATCCCGTATGTACCTAATAAATCAACATTAGTACTACTTGATGACGTTACTCTAACTGTTTTAGTTAAAGCATCAGCCGTAGCGCTGGAAGATATGAAACTCATACTTAACCCAATAGCTTTTTTAATAGCTTTAAACCCTATAGCGTGAAAAGTCAAAGTTATACCGTCTGCGAAAGTTTGTGCAGAAGATAAAGTTAACGTTTTAGTATTAGTGTTTATGCTTTGTATTTTCGGCGAGCCAGAAAGGCTACCAGCGCTAACACCCTTTAGAATAGTCCCAACAGCTAAATCTGATACATCATCAAGCACTACGGTGGTAGAACCACTTATAGCTCCATCTACAGTCTGCGTTTTTTGAAACACCCAGTCGGTGTCTCTTGGTTGCCTTATTAACCTTAAACCAAAACCGTTTGTATCATTTTTTGAATTTGTAACAAAAGTATCAATATCAACATTGGTTGAATGCGAAAGCGCTGGAGAGGCAGTGTATACCGCGTCCTCACCTGTGGCAGCATAGCTGCTACCGTTGGCGGTAAGACCGGAAAATGTAACGGTAACATTCGCAACTTGAGATATATTTCTATGTATAACGTTTTTGTTTAACACAGTGTCAGTTGAAGGATCAGCCATAAGTATCATAGTGTACGTAAGGCCGTCTCCATTAGTCGGGAAATTTATAACCCCGTTATACTCACCACCACTTACCTTGGCTTTTAAAGCGTTTTTAGAACTAAAACCAGCTGCAAAAGTTTTGGTTTTAAAATTGTAAAATAAGTTATTAGATGTTACAACTTGTAAAATAAAACTAGCTCCCTCGTCACCTTTAATCGCGAAGCTTCGCGTAGAAGCTAGATAAGGTAGTGTGTTTAAGGGTATAAATAGTGATTGTATTTTTTTTAATACTTCTTTTTGAGTAACGCTTGAATCAGCTCGCGAATGATTAATGCCAGCCATATAACCAACATCGCCCCTAAAAGTATGCGTATGGTAACCTTGTAAACCCACGCTTTGACCGTAGTCTAGCGCTTGCTGTATAGTTTTAAACAAAGGTTCATTATCGATATACGTTAGTATATTTTGTTGCGATTGCCTAGTAGACCGTTGCGTTGATTGCGTAGAGCCACTTGTGTTTGTATTATGATAACTCATGATTCTGCACTTAATGCGTTGATGAAACTATACCTAAACCTTGAAAATTGAAATTAGCTGTATCAATATTTTCAGTGGAAAGCCTTGATCCTTTTATATAATTAAACCATTTACCTTCTTTCTCTATAAATTCACTTATAAAACCTTTTTGAAGATCTGTTTCAAAAGACTCCATCTCCCAGCCTAAGCGGTCGTTGGTAAAAGCGTTATAGGTAGATAGCGTCGTAGCTGTTGAATTTTCAGCTTTAGCGAAAGCTTTAACCATAGCTTGTGAACCCTCGTAATTTATAGTGTTAAAACTCTTTATAGATGAAGGGGTTTCATTCAATATAGCCGTAACAGACGCTTCATATTGCTCTCCGTAAAACGAACCTCTAGTTTCGTTAGTGTAATGTTGCCACAGTTCACCGTTTTTAACAGTGAAGTATTGATTTGATAAACTAACACCACTTTCTGGTACGAAAGATTTAAAACTTTCCCAACCTCTTACGTCTTCATTAAAACTAACTGTTGTAGAATTTTCTAATCTAAAAATCTTATTTAGAGTTATATTATCTAAAGTACCTCTCAACTCAAGAGCTTTATCATTTGAACCTGAAGTTATAACCACCGTATTTATTAGGTTATCTGGATCGTCGTTAGTAGAAGTACCTATAAAGAAGTCTTGCTCAAAAGATACGTTAGCTTCTATATCGGTTTGGAATACAAAACCCTTACCGTCTTCATTATAATAATATCCAGCTATAAAACCGTTATCAAGAGCGCAGTCAAAAGAAAGTCTAACCTCTTGATTTGTGTGTATGTGACCTATATTTTGGTTGATATTACCCCATACAGCTCTGAGTCCCTCGAAACGTATACGGCCACCACCAGCGGGATCTTCTTCCCAGAACAAGAGATTTTGGAAAGATGTACTAAACACTATATTCCAAGAATCCACTGTACCTCCTGTAAAGTAGTTTGTTGTGTCACGTAAAGCAATATCTTTAATGGCGCCCGTAAAACCATTTTCTTCAGGTTCAAAAAACACTTTTCTAGGATTTCCAAGAGGTGAGCTTTCATCTTCAGCGAACGTGGACGCGCTGTAAATAAAACCATTTATATCACCAGCCAATACATCTGCGGCGCTTACTTCTTCACCATTAAGAAATACAGATATGGGATTTCCAGAATAAGAGAGCATGTTACCTTTGATTACATAATCTCCAGGTTGCGTTAAATTATTAAAACCAAACCCATGCGTCAAGATAGATGTAACACCATCAACTTCAACGTCCTCCGTATTACCTGTAACATAACCTGCTAAAGACCCTTGAATATCAAGACTTGAAACTGGGATTATAGTAAATGAAAACTCATATGGCTGGGTTGGGTTTGGGTTATCCATTGGGAAGTTAGGTGAAATATTCTGGTATATAAACTTTTCGTGACCAGGGCCTTGCGTTGTGTTCCACTCAATAGCTCCATTTTTAAAGTATACCTCTGGTTGATCAAATAAATTATAAGTGATTGGAGGTATTTGAACATCTGAACTTCCTAAGTAATTACTTGGTGGAGTAATCCAACTGTCTGCTTTTCCGCCAGTGGTAAGATTTGTTATATTTATTAACCGTATACTGTCTATAGCTTTAGCATAATCGTGCTTAGTTATCGCAATTTTAATTTCTTCGAGGGGTGGGAATCCAAATGGATATTGGAATATGCATCTAATAACGTTACTCACTACTGCGGTGGTATCGTATTCGGTTCTTGTTGTTGATAGTAATCTTAAATTACCATTAGGTTTTATTTCTCCAAAATACCCATAAGGATATGATGGATCACCACTATCCTGATCTATAGGAGACTCGGGTATTAAACCAGTAGGTATACAATTTAATAAACTAACATCAGAATTAGCGTCTATATCGTCAACTACTGGTTGATACGATATATCTAATAAGTACCAATTACCGTTTTCAAGAGGATTATCGGAAATATCTTGAGAGATGATAGCTGTACTATCTGCATCAACTTCTATCCGTGTCGCAGAGTCTGTTGCACCTCCCGTGTTGTCACCAGAGACCTCATGTATGCTAACAAACGGATCGGGTTGCTCTCCCGGTATAGGTGGTACTGGTTGATCGCTTAAATCGATGTGATCACCAAAATTAGTTATTGCGCCTCCGTCTTGTAGCGGTTCGTTTACAGCATTATACTCACCAGTTTCTTCATTAATCGTAGGGGAGTAATATGTATGTTGAGCACCAAATTCACCTAACCCACCTGCTTCGTATTCTGTGTTCGATTGGCCTAGATTTTGTCTTCCATATATAATTTGATTAGTCCAAACAAAATCGATTAGATTAGTGCCGTTATTTTCAACGTCACCGGTCCAACCTAAAATACCTCCACTACCGTCCCCATGTTTAACCTCTGCCCAAGCGGGAATATCACGATATGGGATAGGATTCACTTCTTGTATAAAATCTTGACCCTCTATACCCGTGGGGTTTATAAGGCTATGCGGTTTTACTAGTTTAAACTCGTTTACATATATACTGTACTTTGTCGAAACGGCGCTAGGTTTAGTTACAAGACTCAATTTAACGACTAGGTTTTCTATTAAAACGCTATCCTGAGTAGTGCCATCTGAAAACTTCCAAGCGGCAGAGTTCATCGTAGGTGAACCATGTACAGGGTTTTCATCGTTTGCTTCATAAACACCAGGCACGAAAGCCCAAATTGCTGGAAAAAGCACTTCGTTATTACTCTGCCACCCCATAACGTAATCACCTGCAAAAGCTATGTCTGGATTACCGTTGCTGTAACCAGTCCAATCCGTAAATAGCATGTGATGAGCTTCATAAGGGCTATCTGTTAAGTTATTAAGTATATAGTTAGCATTTCCAAACTGCGTGTCCCCTAAAGGCGCTATTATCTCTGGGTCAACTGGCTCTTCACCATCAAATAGCTCTATTAACATGTTAAACCCATCAGCTAGCTGAAAAAACGGGTCAGTTATATTAAAAACGCCGGTTGTGAAATATATAGCTATTTCCTCTCCGTTAAATATAGTTTTAGATGTCGCTTCGGGAAAACTTGCTATAATGTCGTCAGACACCTGGTGCGTTAAATCAGTAATAGGTGAGTCAACGTAGCTATCTAGTATATTTACAGAATACTTTAATCCACCATCGATAGCTGTTCCTACACCAGCCCCACTCAGAAAACTACTACCTTCTGGTGAAAAAACAATTCCACCCGGTTCGTCGTTGTCTTGATTTTCTAGTCTCCATATAGAACCTACAAATGCGGGTAACGTATTAGACGCTGGTGCGTCCGGAGGCCCATCGTAAGTGGTTTCAACTCCATCCGCGCTAGTAAAAAATCTACTAGCGTACATAAGAGGAGTTCCACTACCGTGATTCTCTATAAATATATTATTTCCCAAACTAAAAGCGCCTATGTCTGCAACCACTTCTTGAGCGTTAAGATTAAACCTAGCAGAATACGGAGCGTTAAAAGAATCATATGGTGTATCTATGATAGGCGCTTGCAGAAATTCACCAAACGCTTCACCCACAAAATCTTGACCCTCTACAGCCTCAACAAAATGCCCTTTGGGTATAGCTGGATGATGAGTAATAGCTGTCGATGAGTTTAACGACATGTTTTTTAACGGGATAAACGAATGGTTAACCGGTATATCCGGGATACCCCAGTGATTGTAGTGGCTCTGCCAAGTTTCATTGATATTATGAGGAGATGGAATTAAATCCACGCCTGTTAAAGGGAAGCTGTCTTGAAAATGATTAACATCGTTTTGATATGTTACTAACTCTGTGCCTTGATCAACATTAGAGCTAGTTAGTAAATTCGAAGTATCTACGGGATAGTTGTCTAGCGTAAGATTATAATGCTTGCTATAGTCATCATAACTACCAAGCGCTATATTGTATTCACTTAAATTATCTCTAAACCAATCACGCATACCTGCGTCTGAGATAGGTGTTAATCCGTCCATAGAAAGTCTAAGGACTGAACCTCTTTGTTTATCTGTAAAATAAGCTCTATATGATTCAGAAGCAAAAGACTCAGGGTTCTTAGATATACCATAATCCCCTACAAAAGGCACAGCTTGTCCAAGGACGTTTTCAGTGGCTACAAGTTGAGGGTTTCCATCCGCGTTAAAGACAGCGTCTTTATTTGCTAATATCTTTAAAACCCTATCTTCGCACATAGCAACTAAATCAGTGCTTCTTGTGAATAGCTTTTGAATACTTCCGTATGTAGGGTTTAAATCTTTGGTTATCTTTTCTGCTTGGATAAACTGATTAAGGTTGTTTATACCACTGTTAGAATTATATATACCAGAATAAATTAACCCATGTTTGCGGTGCTCTTCTGCATATGGCTCTTCTAATGTTGAAGACGCTCGAGCACCATTTGTGATCTGCATCTCGTTAAAAGTGTCTCTAATTCTATTAGATTCTATACCGTCTCCAAAAGAAAAACAATTGTACCAACTTAATCCCGTGTCAAGAGAAAGATCTAGATCTTTATTTATAAGCCAAATTCTTTTATCGAATACCCCAGGCTCAGAGAATTGCTTAAACCATTTTATTTTAGCTGTAGTATAACTACCGTTTTCTCGTATAAACTTAACAGCGACTGGGTCGCCTACTTCATCAGCTAAAGCTGCTGCTGTTGTGCTGTTTTCTTCTTCGGCACCATCGTGTGGAAAGTTATAATTTAATTCAAATGCAGCAAACTCATCACCACTAAAAATTGTATTTGCAGCGGATGAGTTATACTGATTGCTATTAAAATCACCGGCATCAATGATCCAGTTTGTAATACGCCTATTGGCGTTGTAATCAAATATACCTGCTTCTCCAGGAATCCTACCTTCATCTAAAGTTGGGACCTCTAACCCTAAATCGTCTACTAAAACCACTCTGCATCCTACAGGTGCAAAAATCTCTGCGTTTTCACTTGTTAATCTAACTGGTATATTGCTACTAGCTTCGTAATATATGTTTAAATCGGTTAGTTGTTGAGGCTCTGTCTCCCAAATAGCAGGGTAACTCTGTAAAGTGGTAAGAACGTTTTCAACATTTGTCTCTGGGTGTAAGAATTCAATGTTTGTAAAAGTATCATCATCAACCGAGAATGTCGGAGCGCCAGGATTGTAACCTTGTTCTGTAGGGTTTTTATCAAGCTCAATTATGTAACACGTTCTCCTATTATGTCTTGCCCCAAAGTTTTCTAACGCTTCAATAAGATTTTGGGTTGCGGTAGTATCTTCACCTGTAATTGTTTGGTTTGCATCAACCGCTACGGAATTCGCCCACGCGCTAGCCGCTTCCTCTACGCTAAGGGGATAATCAACGGTGTCAGCGTTTTTATAATCATCTCCGTCGTATATCCACCTCATTCTCCATGACGTATGGTTGTATATGTGTTTAGTACGAACCTTTTGTATAGTATATACAATTTTACCAGGATCATCTTTGAATATAAACCTGTTACCTTCCTCGAGTTGACTTACAAAAAACTGAATATCAGTGTCTAATCCAGACGGGCTGATCTCAGGTCTCCACTGGTTTAAATGTAAATTCTGATAACTATCATCATACCCTTGCCCTTGGAGTTCGCTAGGGGTAAGCGCTCTACCTATTCCAGTTACTTCATCGTAATTCCCTTCAAACTCCATTATACGTATCCCATCAGCTTCCGAAGCTGCGATAACTGGACTAATAGCGTTTTCACCTGTTGTTGAAAGACTAGGTGGAAAAGCAGTATCTTGCCCTGTTCCTTGAGACGCGGTAGGAAGTAAATTGAATATACCTCCACCCCATATACCTTGTAATTTGCTGGCTATACTATCTTTACCAACGAGACTAGTTACCCCTAAGTCGTTTATTATACTAGTGGCATTACCCAAATCAATAAGATCTTCACCAGGACCTAAGAATGAAAGATGCATATAATGTTTACCTATATCACTATTTGAAGTACCGTAAGTATTATCTACATCAAGGTTTGAAGGGTATATAGTATTGACGTTCCACCGTCTCCACAATGATGTATGCTCAACCGTGGAAGTCATGATCCCCTCTAAACCGTTTATAATTCTATCTCCCGCACCGTCACCCTGCGCTAAGTAAACCTCCGGAGTAACACCTCTTCCGCCTGCGTTTCCACTCACACGCCAAGTGTAGTAATCCATGTCACTAGTCTGAGAGTTCTCCCAGTCCCCTACATTAGTTCCACCACCTACTAAATCTAAGTTTTCAAACCCATCAACTACATTATCACCATTGTTGAAAAGATCGTCAGACATACCGAATAAAGGCCCTTGCCATTCTTTACCGTATATTGATAACGCTAAATTAAGCAAACTGTTATTGTCGTCATATGAGACACCTTTCCATGGGCCTATGTGCTTTTTCCACTCTAACTTACGATAATAAGTCTGAGCCCCAAACCATCCTTCGCCAGACTCTTTAGCGTAAGAACTCGCAGATGGATTAGACGCTATGAAAGGCAAGTTATCTATAAAGAAAGACTTTTTGTCAGACTCGTCAAGAACATCAAATAAATTACTCCAGTGTATAGGTTCACACCCTGGTGTTATGTCTGTTGGATATTGAGTACCATCTGGCTCCCCAGGATCAATAGTGTTAATTAGACCTGACGTTTCATCATTATCAGATGTATTATATGCACTATATAGCCAATACATCTGTTGTGAAGTGACCGCGTAATTTTGACTTTCTAAAGAAGAGTCTTCGTTTATTAATAAGTTTACAGCTGTTTTTATTTTTACAAAAAATTTACCACTAAAATCTTCACCAGGTATTTCATCTCTCCTTTCAGTTTTAAACGTTAAATTTTCATGTAACAACCAGTCGTCACCATTAGGGTCTTTAGCTATGTTAGCGTCTATAGCGGATATTTTACTAGATAGTTTTATGTGATAAATACCGGCAGTATTAACTGCGCTTTGCGCTCTCGTAACACTAGAAATCCTATATCTTTTAGAATGAGTACCGTGTTTTTCCCATGATATAAATACTTTGTTACTGCCTGATGCCAGGAAATCTTGAGAAAGATCAGATCCAAATACTCCTGATATTAACCAACCTGTTGCGTTTATTTCTATATCTTGCGTGTCCTCTTTATCTATTCTAGCGTCAGGGTTTAAGAATATAGATTGATCTTCCACGCCCTCATTATCCAAAGTTCCAGAATCGTTATAGCCGTACCCGGCTAATTTATCGAAATTATTTACTACTCTACCTAAAGGAGAGAACGTATACTTAATAGCCTCTGGAGCTTCATTACTTATATCTAAAACTTTGTATTTGTTATCAAATAAAGGCTGTGTAGATAAACTATTATTAAATATCTTTTTTACTGTTATAAAATCCTCTTTTACGATTTTATTTCTATCTGAAGAGGCGAATGATAACCACAAGTGATTGTTATCATCGTGAAAGTCCACGTGTCTAGGCGGGGTATAAGCTTTATCCATGATAAGATTGTAGTACTCCCCAGAAGTTTCTTTTATATAAAACTTATAGTAATCAATCCAATCAGCGGGCTCTAAATCTATATATGCCTTGAACATGTTAGAGTTGCTAGCGTTTAACCCTAACTCAGGATTTCTCCAGTCAATTTTCACACCTTTTTTAGAAGTGAAAACAGGTGTTTCTCTACCATATTTATCACCGAATACAACTCCAACTTGATAATCTCTCTTTGACTTTAAAGATCTTAATCCTCCTTCACTGAAATCTTGAGTCTCTCTAAGTTCAAAACCAGACCACACGTTTGGTTTTAAGAAGTTGCCATCGATGTCTTTACCGAAGTTGTAACCTTGAGTGTAATTGCCATACACTATTCTATTACCAACAATTTCTTGAGCTAAAGCGGATCTAGGCACATTATCCCATGGTCTAAGCAGTTGGTTTTCAGGTAAAGCCGCGTGTATACTCTCTGTCGATATATTATACTTTCCCTTATGCGCTGACACTTCTCCAAACGTTACAAGCTCACTAGGCGTACCTGCTGGTAATATGTTTGTAGCTAGTTGACCAGAACCCGCTTTACTCCATTCTGAATCTGTATACTTTATATTATCTATAGAATAAACTACATTAGAGTTTTCTTGCTTGTAAAGAAGATCTACTTGAACTACATCTTTAGGTATATCGGAGGGTACAAAATCATACAGATCTATAGACTTTATAACGTTTGTCATAGTCTTGTTGTACGGTTCGTCTGTACTATAAGAGTTTAGCGAACTAATCCCATCATCATATTCGGAATTGAATACTACATCTGTAAACGGACCCATAGCGGAATACTCCCCGTCTCTGTACTTATATCTAAAACAAAATCTTGGAAATATTTTTTCAAAAATAGCGGAATTCACATCTTCAATAGCGGAATTCATTTTATACGTAGGAGCTATACTAGGCTTCTTTTTTATAACAGTAACGTAATCTTCTGTTAAAAACCCTTTATCTTCACCATCTATATATAATCTAGAGTGTAAATTTATATTAGTAGGATTTTCTTTATGACGTGTCTCCTCGATATTTATCTTTTTTGGTTCAGAATCTCCGTCTGTCCAAAATAGAAAATCATCAATAATATTTACACCTGTAACTTGCTTACCTGTAAATTTTAGAAATGCATTTTCACCACCTAAGTCTACAGCTATAAATGAACTAGCTGAGTAAGGTGCATCAGATTTATCATACTCTACAATAACATCTCTGTCAAGCATTTTAACAAACGTGTAGAGTTTATTCGTTAATTCATTAGAAATACTTCCAACGCAAGTTCCACCTGAACTTAAAGAGTCTACCCTAGAGTTACCCATGATATTTTGAACAGTACCAACGTCAGATCCCTCAGAAGTTGCAACGCTGATATTTAAAGCGTCTCTATACTGTCCTTTTGGAATTAATCTTTCATCAAGGTCTTTATTCATTTTACCTTGATTGAAAGTATTTTTAATTTCAGGCATGAATTAGTGTTTTATATGCTTAGATTGACCTCTAAGAGTTTGTGTTAACTCTTCTAATTTTATATTGGAAAGTCTTAGTTTTGCTTTTCTAACTGCTGCAAATTTATCTTTCTTGTAGTAGGCTAATTGACCTCGACCTACGTTTGCTCTAGCGCTCATAACGTCGCATAGTATATGTTTATACATAGCTTCTTCAGCTAATTTAGGAACTTGCATCTCAGAATCACTACCAAGACTATCGCTTATATAATCTAATATCACAGTTTTTCCAGATATATTAGATGAAAAATGTATTTTACCTAATCTTTGATCTATGAAAAAAGATCCATTGATTTGCGCATGACTTGGCTCAAGACCGTAGCGCTCATTTGGATTTAACCAATGTTGCTCATATCTATAATCCTCAATAGAGTTTTCAGCTGGAGTTGTAGACTTAAAAGCATTCCAAGTCGAACTATTTATTTCATTACCTCGAGGAGATGTTAAACCTTCGTTAACCCTATAACCTGTCACTGATATGTTGTCTATTGTGTTTGAAACTAAATGAATAGAAGCATCTACGTCGTAATTTGTATGAGGGACATAAGATGTCACTAAAGCATACACGTGATCATATGCACTTACGTTTATACTGTATTTAGCTTCGTCGTCACTTGATGTACCGTTCCACTCTATATAACTACCACCATCTTCGTGGGGTATGTCGAATATTTCGTGACTCACGTTAGCTGATGGACCTTCTGGATTTGATATACCATCATACGGTAAAGTGTTCATATCTCCAGATTGAGTGCTTAAACCAAACCTCAAGACTCCAGCAGGGGTAGCTCTAGTGCTCAAACCAGCAGCCGCGACAGCCGCACCATCCGCTTCTATATCTAAATAGTCTATGCCAGTAACATCGATTTTCTGCCAAACAGCAAGAGCATGCCCAAAAGTTATCTTAGGTCTACCTCTCTGATGAGAAGCGTGGTTGAAGCTAAGTATATTTGACGTAGCCTCTAACGTAGTGCGCATCTCACGATCTGTAGGTACAATCTCCCAGTTATTTAAACCATCATCAAAACCTGGATTTGTTACAAATTCGCTAAGACTCTTGAAAGAATATTCTCCACTTGTCTCTTGTTTTACATGAAAAGGATTAGACGTGTGCTTAGTTGGGTATAAAGGTCTTTTAATACCAGCCGCGTCAACCCAAGCAATCTTAGTATAGTTAACGTAATCATGAGGTAGTATCATGGTTAAACTTGGAGGTAGATCTATCTGCTGTGATTTAAAAGATTTAAACGTATCAAAAGACAATTCAGCTAAAGCTCTTTGCGCATGAAACGCTATATCTGTTCTACTAGCTTTGGGTATAACTTTATCTTCTCCAACATACATTATTTGGAACTGAGCTATAATATCGTCTAGTGAAACAAACTGATATCCGCCATAGTTTTCACCTTGATAATACTCTCTTTGAGTTTTGTCATCTAATAGTCCCATTTACTATGATTTTTCTTGTTGAATACTCTTAACCTCTTCTTGTGTGGCTAACTGAGCCACGTTGTAATCTTTCATTGAAACACCCGCTAGTTTAAGTATTTGAATAACTAAATTCTTCTCTTCAGAGGCGTGTAATTCAAAATCTCTTTTATCAACAGCGGTTGGATTCCATAAAGCTTGATCATTCACAATTATGTAAGTCCACCTAGGAGCATTTGGTTTTCTTATATAGTCAATTTTTACCTTGTCGTTTGCGGGGTCTGGATAAGGAAATACTTTGATTTTACTTGACGTGACGCCATGTTTAATAAATACTGGTCTCCTTTTGCTCCATTTAGCTAGTTTTGATTCACCACGTAGAGACAACTCTTTGCCACTTAGCTCTTCCGCTATGTTATATGCACCTTGACTTTTATAATGAACACCAACTTCCTCTATCCTATATAATTCAGGAAATAAGTTTGCTGTGTTGACATCGCCATTGGCTAGCACGGCCGTGTTAGACTCACCCACCCACATTCTAAATAAAGCTATCTTTTCTTCTATGATATCCCTAGGATCCGCCGTTACCGTGTTATTACCAGGAACTCTGCGGAATTGATTGAGGTCGTAAAAGTACTGCTCAAATATTGAATTCTGAGCGTGTGTGGCAAATAAATTAAACTCTTGCGGAGTTATGTAACCTCGTTGTTCTTTATTAGCTAACGCTAACACTGTTTGATACACTCTATCTACACTTATCGCCATAATTCTTTTTATGTTTCATAGTATGAAAGACCACCTAGTTGGTGGCCTTTCCACTACAAATGATTATTAGTTTAATCGTTTTTCTATATTGGAGTATATCTCCATTCCCTCATCAGTCTTAAACCAAGCGGCTAAGGCTGAATACGGGTGTTCATCAAAAGGAACTGTCATTAACTTTCTGTCGTTACTTCCCCATGAGAACGTTCTTTGATCAGAGGATAGTTTGATAATCCCCATCTCCGTAGCTTTAATACCAAAATTTCTAAGTACCACATTGTCGTCATTAACAAGTTCTAGGAACAAAGCTGGGTTTTTCTTAGCGTATAATAATAAATCACGCTTAAGCTCCTTAGAACTCATCTCTGATACCTTAGAACCAATCTCAACTCTCATAACAGCCTCAGCCATGTCGATGTCTAGGTTTTTAGCAGCGTTAAGCGCTTCGATTTCCATTTCTAACCACTCAATTTGACTAGCTGCTTTCGCGGCTGGCTTCTCTTCGTAAAACATAGTGTCTCTGTCTGGGTGATACAAAGAAAGAAGCTTTTGTAATACTGTTTTTTCTTTTTCTACTATAAGCATGCCGTTTCTAAACACAATATGCTCTAATCGCTGATCACCTTTCATCTCATCTACAAAGACTGTTCTTTGGTTAGAGCAGTATTTCAACTCTCTTTCGTAGCCCTGCTCTTCGTCAAACCAGTGTATATTAGCTCCTTTAATTGATCTTGATAAAGGTTTTTTATTTCCTTTAAGTCTATAAACTCTGTTTTTAAACTCCCAACCATCTGTTAAAAGCTTTTCTTGATCACTAGCTCTTTTTGGTTTTAATTTTGGCTCCGGTTTTGGAGCTTCAACTACAATTGTTTCTTCTACGTAGGGCTCTTGAACCTCTACTTTTTTTGTTTGCTTTTTAGCCATAATATAATATAATAAAAAATTAATATAAAACTACCCCACCCGAAGGCAGGGTAGTTTCACCAAATATAATCTTACTTCATTAACATAAAGTTGTTTGCACCTTGAGTCACTAGACATCTTTCAGACAAGTAGTGAATTTGCATTGCGTCAAGCGCTGACGTAGTAGCTCCAACAGAACCGGTAACCCAAGTTTTTAACTTACGATTATCAGTAGCAGAAGCTCTGTAACGGACATGTAAGAAAGGACGCTTAAGGTTCTTGCCTAACGCTTGATCATACACAGTAGATACACCAGCTGGAATTATAACCCCACGAATAGCGGCTGATCCAGCAATACGGTTAATCTCACCACGAGTAGCTTTATCGTTCAAGTAACGCATGTCTGACTTATAGAAATCGTAAGATCCACGACGGAATCCAGAGAATCCTAGGTTTAAAGCCATATCTTCAGAGTTATCAAATACTCCGTAAGAAGTACCACCAGCACCGTAAGAATTCATAGATGCAAGCATGTCATCGATAGCTAGGCTAGTCGCACGGTTTACAAACATCATGTTCTCCTCAATAGCACCTTGCTTATCAAATTCTGCTAGGATAGCGTCAAACTCAGCTAAGTCAGTAGCGGCGTTAACTCCAGTTACACCAGATGTTACGTTTCCACGAGACTCGATAGCCGCGAATAAACCTTCAGTACCAGCACCGTTTGCACCAGCATCAGCAGCGCCTCTAACTTGACTGTCAGCACCAAATCCAATAATAGAACCAGCCACTGTCTTTTCAGACTCAAGCATAGCCATCTCTAAGTAATCAGTGAAACGAGCACGAGTGTCTCCTTCAGCTTTTAGATACCATAGATAACCGTTCTGACCTTCTTCACCAGTAACCTCAACCCAACCGATTTGTGAAGCATCAGATCCAGAGATCTCGTAGTAATCCTTCATAATGATTGGCTTGTTGCTGTATGATTTGAAAGTCGGTGTTAGAGCAGTACGCTTATCAGCTTCAGTAGCACCAGTAATACCAGCGTACTTCGCTCCTTTACCGTACTCAGAACCTACAACTAATAACACAGAACCACTAGCAGTAGTAGCGTGTCCAGTAAGATCAGCTTTATCATAAGGTTCAACTGTGATCACAGCTGTTGCTGGAGTCTCTACAACTAAACATTTAGTTACGATACCTGCAGTAGCGATAAGTACGATATCGTTTACACGAACACCGTGATTAGCTACTAAGAAACCGTTTTCAGTGTCAGCGGAACCATCGATATCAGTCACAACTGTGAATGTACCGTTAGTATCACCAGCAGTAGCTACTGTACCTACGTAAGATAAGTGTAGACGAGATTGCTCAGACCATACCACTTGATCAGCGGTCATGCTCTCTTCAGCTCCTACTTGTGAAAGGAATCCCGAGATTGTTCTTTGTCCGAACACCTCAGCTTCTTTTTCCATAAGATCTGGTAAATATTGTTGCTCCCAACCGGTAGAACCGCCTGCGAAGTCAATGTAGTTGCTTGATAAAGTCTGCTGCTGTGCAGAAGGTACTTTATTTAACAACGCTCCATTTGTAATTGCCATTTTAAATTGTTTTTAAATTGTTATTTTTTATTTTTCATTTTGAACTTAAAAGAGGCAGAATCATCACCTAACACTCGAACTTTCATGCCGCCGGTAGTCGTGTCTTTATGTGAACCTCTAGGGTCCATATCAATATTCTTCGACTTCCGAACACTGTCTTTCAGTGCATCGGCTTTTCCCTGTTCATAGAAGTGTTGAGCAACTGCATCGGAATTCATAGCTGTATATAATGCCTTGTGGTATCCTTTAGCATCTGAAAGCGATTTATTTTCATCGACAAACTTTGCCATAAAATTGTTTATATCACTTTGTTTAGCTTTTACACCATCGACATCCTTAACATTGAATCGATATTTTTTTTCTCCGACGTTGTATTCAAAACCTTTGAATTTGTCGTTAAAAAGATTATTAGTCTTTTGTTCAAAAACATCACTACTACGTTTGACAGCTTGATTAGTCTGCTCTGACTCTTTATTGTATCGGTTGAAGAAATCAATTGCTTTCTGCTGCTCACCTGTGAGCTTGCTTCCAGCTTTAATCTCTTCGTAGTATTTAGACTTTTGCCCGTCTAAGTAGGTCTTGGCCTCGGCAACTTGCTCTTTGAGGGCCAATTTTTTACGTTTAATATCTCTTTCGTCATCTATATCTTCATCATATGAAAACCTATCTTCTATAAGAAAATCGATTTCATCTGAAGCTAGATGCGGTTTAGTTCGTTCGTAATACTCGCGTAACGCTTGTTGATCGTTTAAACCGCTAGTATCTCTGTTAAGTTTGACATAATCCTCTAAATCTCCACCTGTTTCATCCATGAAGTCTAATAACTTCTGAACGTTCTCAGGTATTTCTTTACCTAGCTCTTCTTGAGCTACGACAGCTTCTATTACGTCTTCTTCTGTGACAGCTTCCTCATCGGTAACTTCCTCAAGGGTTGGTACCTCTGTATTATCGACTTCTTCTTGTGTAACTTCTGTGACGATCTCTTCGGATTGAGTTTCGATCTCATCTGCTGTTTCTAGTTCTGATTCTGTTTCTAGCGGTTTACTTAAATCTACTTTAATGACATCTGGGTCATCTTTACTTTCAAATTTACTTAAATCTACTTCAGGTTTTTGCTCCTCAGCAACCTCTTCTTGAGGTGTTTCTTGGGTGACTTCTTCAATCACTTCTTTGTTTTCAACTTCTTCCATAATATATAATATAATAGTTATTCAATAATCTACTGTGCTCCAAAGGCTTCTAAGCCAAACCCACCACCTATAGTATCATTACCTGCGGATTCAAACTTTTTAGGCGGTTTTCCGCTTTTTCTTTGATCTATAAGTTCACTTTGTTGTGAAGCCTGTATCTTGGTTCTTTCGTCTTTTCTATCTTCTTTTTGTTTTTCTCTATCCCTAAGCCCTCCAACCTCGATACCTTTTAATTGCATGTTGTACTGAAACTCAAGTCCCATAAGTTCTTTTTTAGCAGCCATTTCTAACTGTAGCTTTTGGGCGTCAGCTTGTGATTGAGCTTGAAGTAGTTGAACTTTGCTTTGCGTTATAGCTGATTGCTTTTGAACCTCCGCTTGAGCTGAAGCTTGAGCAGCCGCTTGATTAGACTGTGTTTGAGCTTGGATGTTTTCTAGTTGTTGCTGCCTGTCACGCTCTATTTTCTTATTACGCCTTATTTTTAGTAATTGGTTGGCGAGTTTTAGGTTTTTTACTTCTCTAATATCTATAGCGTCCTCTAACTCAATACCTCCTTGCTGAAGAGCCATTTGAACATTGTTTTCTAACAACTGCTTTTCTTCTTCGTCAGGAGATAGCTCTATGAAAATACCGAAGTCATGCAAGTGTAACTCTGATACTTCCTCTAGCTTAGCCACATTGCGATGACCTATTGACTCGATAAAAGCTTTTTTAGTAGGTGAGTACTCTATAACGTCAGATATTCTTAATGACAGTTTTTCAGCTGTTTCAGCTGTAAGAAGCAATCCAGCTTGTAGTATATGCCTCGTAGCTGTATTAGAGTTAGCCGCAGCTATTTTTTGTATTCCAACTAAAGCATTTTTATCTGGTGTGCTACCATCTCTAGCTTCATTTAAACCCGTTACATCACGGATCATCTGCAGATAGTAATTATATGTCTGTATCAAAGATTGCAACTTAGCACCTTTGCTACTTGATTGTATTTCTTGGATAGGCACTTTACCAGGATTTATATCACCTTCAGAAGTGAAACTTCTACCTATAACGCTACCCGTTTGGAAGAACATGTTTAGAGCTTCCTGAGGGTTATAATTAGTACCATTACCTAAATCAACCTCAGCTAATCCATCTGCGTCTAGATAAACACCATCTGGAACCATCTTAGACATAACCTGTTGAAGCTTGAGGTGCGTAAGCTGTATCATATCGGCAAATCCCGTTATCCTGCTAACTAAACTTTTAATTCTACCTTTATACATCCTAGGAGCAACTATACTGTAGTTCATTTTAACTTTGTTAAAATCGCTCTTAGAACGTATCATGTTTTTAGACAATTCCCACTTAAGCATTTTATTGCAACCTAAAGCCATAACTCCATCGTACAGAACCTCTAGTTTCTTAGCCTCTCTAGTGAAGTTACCATCCATATTTTCTGGTGGATTAAACTTGTCGGTTTTTCTTATAGCTTTATCACCGCCACTACCAGTCTTTTTAATTTTATAAACCTCACTATTGTAAGTCTTATAGTTAAAATAAAGTACGTGTACAATGTTGTCATCTCTAAGACTGTCACGTGAACTATACGAGTATGTGTTATTTTTATTATTCTTGCTAATTATCTCGTCAATTTCGCTGTCTAACAGATCAGGAAACTCTCTAACCAACTCGTTTATCGGTATGGCTTTTACTTCACCTACGTAGTATATGTCTTCAAAATAAGGCGATTCAGTATGCGAGTAAACAATATTAGCAGGATCAACATAGTCAACTATGACTCCTTCTGATTTGTTAAACCCTGTCTTAACTGCTCCAATACCTAAAACAGTTAAATCTTGAAAAAACCTTTTTTTAATTAACTCGTAATTATTTCCTTCCAATAAAACGCTAATAGCTTGCTCTTCCGCTATTTCAATAGCCTGCTTATACTGCAATTGCATATACAGCTGTAACTCTTCGTTTGACTCAGGTAAAGATGGCATACCACTTTGAGTAGTGTCAACGCCTAATTCCTGCATCATCGTTCCATCAAAACCTTGCATCTGCATATCGCCCGCGACGCTATCCATGAAGTTGTTCCTCTTTTCTGATCCGCTAGCATCTATGGAAAATGCTTTTATATCGTATGTTCTTTCAGCTATACCATTAACAACTATATCTACAAATTTAGATATAATAGGCACAGGCGTCCAATCTAAGTTAAGGTAAGACAAATCACCATTGATAGACAACTCATCTTTATACTTTTGAATAGACTGCTCGCCTCTAGCATATAGTCTAAGTTTATGAAAATTATTTACGTTAGTAGTATATCTACTAGCGCTAGTTTCTTTACTAAACCACTCAGCACTTATAGCTTTAGCGATTTTCTCTCCGTACTCAATAGAGTTCTTCTCGTCATCGCTAACGTTTTGCTTTGGGAAATTAACATGTACTGACTCAGCCATATTTACTTTATTATTTGGGAATTAAATCCTTTGTTGTTGTATTTTGATATATTTAGGTTTAGTGGTTGTCTTTCTACTGTAGCGTTCGGAGCGTATAAATGTCTATTACAAGCCATAATAGCTAAACCAGAACTTATAGAAGCATCGTGCTTAGTTCTTTTATTTATATCAAACTTAGCCCAATCGTTCAGTAATTCGTTAAAATAAACTGTACCATAATTACCATCGCCAAGATGACCTACATGACTCTGTATGTACATCTCGATAGCAGCAGCGTGAGCTTGTTTGATGTCTTCACTTGAGTTTGGTATACCACCAACTTCTTTTTCAGCTGTTGATAGTTTATTCCAAGTTTTATCTGGTCTATTCATGCTATATCCTCTGTAACCTCTTCGGCGTAAATAATATAGTAATCTAGGTTTATTATTCTCTGCAAGTAAAGGCATGCCATAAAACACTAACGCCATTAATACATCTTCAAAAAACATCTCCGCGGTTTGTGGTCTCGCTATATATTCTAGGAAAAAAGCACTTGGTGGCGCGTCTTCCATAGAAAACTTAGTTAATCCGTGGAGCGATCCTTTGGACCCTTTGCCATCGACAGTACCGCTAATATCGTAACTATCACACCCAAACGCGCCAATATGATCATTCCCTGGGAACTTAATACCATTTTTTATTATTTGTTTATTCTGTAAATAAGCTGGTGGCACCCAGCTAACTTTAAACCTCCCACTTGGATCTGGGTGGAAAACCACCTGTGAATCCTTAATACCGTTAACCCATCCAAAGCTTCCAGTAGTAGTGTGAGCAGCGTGTCTACTACCTTCGTTGTAATCTATCTGCTCATATATCTTCATTAAATTAAAGATACTGTTTTTACTTTCATCTCTAAAAGCGTGCTCAGTAGTTCTAGGGAATTGACGGTAGAATTCATTTAAAGCATCTTGATCATCCTTTAAACCGTCCACCTCATTCTCCCAACTATCTACAACGCCTATGTCTATTAGTTCACCGTCTGGTCCCAGTCGTTCTCCATCACGTGGATTATCAAAGACTGGAAATCCGAATCTGTCAATAAATCCTTCATAGTTCCATTCCATTGGGATAAAGAGAGAATAAAGCCCAGACTTTGTTTGTCCATTACGATTTCGTTTTGTAACATCTGAATCATTATATAGTTTTTTAAAGTTACTACCTCCCTTGTCCAACGCGTTTGAAGTGGAACCCATAAGGCATTTCCCTACGATTCTACTTCCAAGTCTCAAGCAAGTTTTTGTTACTCGCCAGTTATTTAGTATATTATCAGGTCTCTCCCACTTACCACTCTCATCGTGTACTAACAGACTTAACTTTTCACCGTCATAGCTGTTGTCTCCAGTATTTTTCCAGTCGATCGTTGTGTCAAGACCAGCTAACTCCTCTAGCTTCTCATTACTCTGAATTTTCTTACGAGTAAACTTTGTAGAAGGAACCCGATATGCTAACTCAGATTTTGGACGATCCATACCATCCTGTATAGGTTTAAAGAAGAAAGGGTAATTAATTGATATAGGTACCACTTTATCTGTAAACATTTTCTTCGCATCGGCACCAGACTTAGACAAGATCCCATATCTACTATCACTCGATATAGTGGCTAAGTTAACTGTTTCTGCAGAGGACATAAAAGAAAAACCTGAACGACGGTTCTTAAGGTAGCACATTCCATAGCATCTTTTATCTGCCTTGCAGGCTTCCCAGAATATAAAGAATAGTCTATTAGCCTCTCTAAAGTCTGGTGCACCCACGTCGATTTTACTCCATTGAAGATACATATAGTGACTACCGGTTATGTACGTCGGTTTACCGTTATTGGTAAACCAAAAACCTTCATCCCTACGTCTAAACTCTTCGTCTATATAGTCATGCCACTTTTCTTTTTGTTCGTCCGGATAGGTTCTCCAGTCGAATATAGTTTTTAAACGGCTTAACTCTTTGGGTTGCTCTATCTTACCCCACTTATTGTCTTTATGCTTGAACACTTTAGTGGGTTTAGGTAGAGCTATCTTAAAACCTTGTATGTCATATATTTCACCTATAACACCAGTTTTAGATAAAACCACTATATCGTGGTCTTTATCGTAACCATACTTCCACTTCTTACCTCTATTTAATCTTGTAAGAGTGGTTTTCTTTATAGGCTCTATTATTTTTAATAATGTCTGCTCGTACATTACTTAGATCTTCCTTCAGCAAAACCCTTAAAGACATTAGCTTTCTTTTCCTCAGGCTCTCGACCCTCAAGCAAATTCTCTTCTTCTTGGATTCTGGTTAATATCTCAAAGGCGTCGAAGATAGCCAGCTTTTTTGTAGCGGCAGCGTTCTTGAGTCTATCTGCAGTGATATCATCACCTGAATCAACGATAGCCTCTTTAGCCACCTTGATTAACTCCTCAACTGCTATCTGTCCAGCTTGGATTATACTCTTCTTCGTCTCCTTGATGTTCATATTTAATTGTAATAAAATTAGATAATACTCTGTATAGTTTTTGACCATCTACAATAAACTCGAATTCACTGCTAGGTCTAAAACCAATTAGATCACCCTCTTCTACTGTACCATCAGTATACTTGACAACACCAATTAAAGGTCTCTCTGTTTCAGTGTCAAATTCATCTATAGACTGAAGAGGTTGAACAAAACAATATCCCTTAGGACAAGTCCAATCGCCACCCTCTCTTTTATATAAGTATATTTGATCTCTCTCTACTAGATACTTACCTTCTTCAAGGAAGGATCTACTGTTTCTTTCTTTACCTTTTACATCATGCCATCTTCTAAAGACGTTATGGTGCAAAGTAACTATATCCCCCGTGCGAGGATTTAAAGGAGCTCCAGCTCGAGGTACAGATAAAATCCGCGCCTCTCTGTTTACGTACTGATGATTGTATATCTCAGTATTTAATATTAACTCCTTGTCTCCAACCTTTGCGCTATTGTTGTATCTATCACCTAAAGGCTCAACAATATAGTTGTAGACTGAATCCATCAGTACTCAAGATTATATTCTACAGAAATAGCCATGTTCTTATTAAAATCCTTCCAAGGTATAACCGCTTTATCTTTACGTATATAGATAGAGTACTTATCGTCCTCCTCTAATATATCACAAATAGTATGACCGCCATACACTTCTTGCCCTACGGCATAGTGCATGGAGTCATTCTTGTAGTCTTTACCTATCGTGATCTTACGAATCAGATGGCTCATCTTTCTTGTAATTTATAGTTCCGTCTTGAATATTGATATCGTAAGTGCCATATTCCTTTTCAAACTCACTCTGCATAGCGGTTAGTTGCTCTTGTATTGAGGATATATCATGAAGTAGTTTATGCTTCCTAGTCTCCATAATACCTAGATCCATTTGACCTCGGTTCATCATGTTTATAATCTGTTGAACCTTTTGCAACTGCTCGTCAGAGATCTTCTCTGGCTTCAAGTCTATTACTTTTTCTTTTTTCTTTTTACCCATAATTAAATTAAATTAAATTAAACTGTTATTTATTCTGCCGCGGTGAACAATTCACCTGCAACCAGTGTTTGTGCTTCTGCCTTTGTTAACACAGAGTTATTCGGGTACGCAAGTCCGCTACCTAAAGCTATAATAGCTGATAGCTCTCCTGTACGTAAACTAAACTCTCCTTTGACTATAATCAAGTTTCCGTCTAGACTCTCTCTAGGAGCTCCTAGCTTGCCTTTAAACGCAGCTTCTTTCCAAGTTGGCGTATAAGCCGTTGTAGTCTTTACAGTCTCTCCATCTGCTTCGTACGTATAGTTATTCCAACCAAGTTTAGGTTGTAACACGCTAGGTACCGCGGCTTCGTAATCCGCTTTCCTTAAACATACATATAATTCGTAATGTGCCATTCTATTTAGTTTCTGTGACTACCTTTTGTAGCTTTGTAATTTCTTAGTACTTCTGTAGCGGATAGAGCTTTATTGTATATTAACACCCCATCAACCTGACCAGATGTTGCTGGATAGTTATTAGCTTCTCCAGTTACTCCTATGCTTCCTACTCTCACGTAAGCAGTGTCGTTCGTAGGTATAGCCGCTGTACAAGTTGTGTTTCCATCCGCTACCCCGTTTTTGTATAAAATTAAAGCTCCACTACTACCACCGGCATACGTTAACGCTAAGTGAACCCAATCGCCAGCTACAGCTGCGTCTCCAGTGTCTATATTACCTCCGTTTATTCCACCTCCATAATTACCATTGCCAAAAAGCCCTATCCAAAAAGATTTGTTTGCGGCATGATCACCCATTGTTACAAAGCCTTCAAAGGTGCTACCCACTCTCTTTGGTTTTATCCACGCTGATAACGTCATCGCGTTTGAGCCGGTTACTGGAGAAGTTGACTTTTGAACGTGAGAAACGTCTCCATCGTCAGGTTTATTAAAACTACTCGTATTCCTAGATTTATTCATAATAAACCCTTGCGAGCATCTAGATCCGTCTACACCTTGTGGGATTAAGAGGGTTTCGGTTATATTGTTTACAGTGCCGTTATTCGAGTTATCCGATAAATCTGTCCAAGTAGACAAACCGTTATTTCTCCAATAACCCTTTAAGTCACTAGCTGCTGAAACGTATGAAGAATGTAGCGTAGCATCTAACGCTTTACCTTCGTTATATAATTCCAAAACTTCAGTCGCTGTTAGAGTGTTAGTCCAAAGAGACGCTTCCGTTATGCAACCGCCAAACGTTTTGGAGCCGCTACTTGTATTTCCTATGTAAAGTGTGGAAGCTGCATCATTACTAATAGTGCCTGATCCAGCCACTACAGTTGCATCTCGCAACACGCCATTAACGTATATTTTTGCCACAGTGCTAGGTGAGCTTTTATCATACGTTATAGCAATATGATTCCACTCACCAAGTTGAATGTTGTGGTTGTCTATTGTGGTTGTATGATTCGCAGTATCACGCCCATGCTCAAACCTGATTTTACAAGCATCTCCTGATAAAGTAATAAGATGAATATGCCAAAAGGTTTTATCGAAGACTCTACCTTTATCTCCTTCTCCCATAGAGTTTGGGAAAATCCACGCACTAGCAGTACCTCCACCTACCCACACATTGTCTATGGAAGCGCCACTGGTGCAGTTAATCGAGTAATCTGTGCTACCACCTGGATCAACACCTGGAAACCAAGCAAGTTCGTTATACGACTGCAAAGCCGGTTGTGCGATGTCTAACTGCTGATCTGCGTCTGTCCAACCTGAGGCTACACCGACTTCTTTGAGGCTAATATCATCTACAAATATCTCAGCGGCATGGTTGTTCTCGGTTCTAAACATAAAGTAATAATCACCACTAGCGCCAGCTGTAAATGTATGAGAAACGTCTGTGTTAGAAGTTGCGTTTAACGCTGTTTCTGTAAAACCAGGTAAAACTCCACCTGTGGGTGAATTATCATCACTTATTTTTGCGAAAATATCAGGTGTACCTACAACCCTATACGTATATGTTAACCTGTATGTTCTTCCTGCTACAAAAGTTATAGCGGTGTTCCACCTAACCCCTGTGTGACCCGCGTCAGTGGCTGATTGAGCCCAATGTAAATCTCCGCTACCAGTGATAGGTGACGATGTGTTGCGTTCAAAAGTAGTGCCGGATATATCAACCCATCCTGAAGTGTCTGTTTCAAAAGTTCCATTAGTAACTGACTCATCCCCAAAAAACACCGTTGTCGCGTGGTGTTTGTTGTTGATGGGATATATCGCTATATCTTTAATCCACACTACATCATCTGTGCCCATGTTATTGAACCGGATGGAATTATCTGTGGCATGTGAAGCTACAAAATAACCTTCATAGCTACTGAAAGTTGTTGGATCATCAGGGATATTTGAGGCAATATAAGTCTCGGGTCCATTAATAAGAACGTCTATAGTGGTGCCACCTTCCGCCTTTGCTTTAAATGTAATTTTGTATGTCGCACCTACAGTTAAATCTTCACTTAAGTCTTTACTATCTCTAAGCTCGATTTTTGCCCCTGTATTGACATTTGAATAGGCAACCTTTACAGCACCATTATCAGTTGCTATAGTATTAGACCCCAGTGCTGTCCAATTAGTAATATCACCTTGAGTACCATCCCATATATTACGAACTAACCCAGTGTTCGCCCCATCTAAAACATATGATTGCTGGCCTCTATGACCATCTTGCATCGGGTACCAAACCTTAAGGTTACTCTCGGTTAAAGCTGTACCTGAAGCGTTTAACGCTAAAGATTCTGGGTTGGCGAAGTCGTAGGCGGCATCGTCTGCGGACCAGGTAGCATCCCAAACTTGACCATCGGACATCATACCCATGAAATGCCCTGCTCGATTACCTTCGGAGGTATAAGGGCACCCCCAACCTGAAAATTCCATAGTGGTATTATCGAAGTTATCATCCGCATCGTCATTAGCTTGATTAGCCTCTATAGTTCCATAAACAATGCCGTTAGCATATGCCGTTAACTTTGTACCATCAGTGGTTATAGCAATTCTATACCACGTATCCTCGTTTAAAGACGTGCTTGAGAACGTATAATAATCCGCGCTATTATCTCTAAACCTTAGTATATTGCTTGAGTGATTAAACGTTAGATGATTCTGAGTCGTCGAGTCGTGGCCAATAAAGTGATCCTCGCCATCTCCAGCGCTGTCAAAATACATCCAACAAGCAAAAGTCCAGGAAACTCCGTTGGCGAAACTATTAACCCCAGTCAAACTGGCTCCTCCATTATTCTGGAAGTAATCCGTAACCCCATCGAACTCTAACGCTCGACCAGAGTATATCTTACCGTGGTTGTTATTACCTGAGGTGTCTAACGCCCTAGGTTTTTTAGGAAACTCTATATTTTGTATTGTTGCTGCCATTATGCTAAAGTTCCGTGATTAGATCCATGGTTATCATTCGCATCAGAACTAAGATTCCACCAACTTACTAAATCCTCCTTCTCGCTAGCGGATAACGCCGCGTAGTCTTTGTGCATGATAGATTTGACTTGAGCTTGGGTTAGTACTTCATCCCATATACCTACGTTACATATATAACCTGGGAAAGCGTAATTCGTTGTAGTAACGACTCCACCACCTATCCTTGCGTTAGCTGTTATAGATATAGTACCTCCTGTCGCAGATACTGGAGTTAGTAAAACACCATTTTCATATAATTTAATCCCTTGGCTACTTGGGTTGGAGCTATCATAAGTAAAACAAAAGTGATTCCATTTGTTTAACGCTAGACCAGCTGTTCCGTTCACAAGTACACCATTCGCTCTAATTATAGCTTTTTCGCTGGTATCTACGTAAAAAAGAAAACCATCTGCACCACTATCTCTTGCTTCGTAAATAGTTTTAACATGGGTGGTATCTGAATTCACATAAACCCAAGCGCTTACAGTTATCGTTGAGTAACTAAAAGGACTTGGTAGGTCGATTTTGTCATCGCTACCATCAAAATACGCCGCCCCGGTGCTACAAGGTTCGACATAGCCTCTAGAATAGTCGTGCTTTAGCACTAACCCATCACGGACGATACGTTTACCAATTTTACCTGGCTTAGCTATAGACGATCCTAATCCTATCATTACTTGCCGAAGTAGCAGATAATACCGCTGTCGTTAGTAGCGTTCATAGTTACAGATGTCCATCTTCCGACTACAGTGCTACCAGCTGGAAACGTTGTGGACGAGTCTATAACTTGGCTATTGTTAGCTGTATTAGCAGTAGTTCCTGTACCAAAAAAAGTGTCTACGCCATAAACTTGTTCTGGAACCAATGCTGATAATGCTATATCGTCTAAAAACTGTATTGCAACTATAACCATGCCTGTTGGAGGTGTTAGAGCGCTTGTGGTTTGGGTGTGTCCGCTACCTAGTTGTCCGAAGCCATATGAGACTTCTGTTGAATTAATTCCCATTTTATTTTTTTACTTTTTCTAGTGATCTACCACCGAAGTATGCACCGATCACAGTTATTAATACTAGTTGTAGTAAGTC
>Ga0208643_1000416_pt1 | contig 28836 bp, 27 predicted proteins | sample VirMetDEL_Nov_12_FD_184516 | JGI IMG/M metagenome (GOLD analysis project Ga0208643, IMG submission 184516) | Aqueous microbial communities from the Delaware River and Bay under freshwater to marine salinity gradient to study organic matter... | ecosystem: Environmental > Aquatic > Marine >...
CATTGTTACATTGATTTAAATTTTTGACTGCCAACCCGAAGGTTAAGCAGTTTCGATTAACTCAACACCTGTGAGTGTCCACACAGATTTCTTGTTTTATCTTGTTAAAGAGCAACTCAATATCCGTAAGAGGACTTGAGTACCACACTGAGCGCCGAACGCTTCCAGTTGGCTAGGGCTGCGTATTCTACGCATTTCCCGTTTCGCGTCAAGGAGTTTTTCCAACTTCTTGCTGCGGTTGAATTAAGTGCCATTCTCAACAGAGAGTAAGCCATTCAATTCAACCTAACTCGTCAGCTGGCTTTCGCTGTCTGCCGTGTCAGTGGATGCGCATTATAGGGAGATTGAGAAAGTGCGCAAGGGCTTTTTGTAGGAAAATAACGATTAATGGTTTAGACGTTTACTTATCAAACGATACGTATAAAAAAGGGGCTAAAAAGCCCCTTTATCTCGATTACGTCTGACAATCTATATGAGTCACGCTCAGTTAGATCATCATTAATACTGTTATCTATGGACTGAAGAAGCGAGTTTCTTGCTCAACTTCGACTTCTTCACCGTCGATATGGGTTTTCACTTTGATCTCTATGTCAGTAACTGAACGAGAAAGCTCAACCGGATCGATGCCGACACTTATAGGTAACGTTAATACTTCACCACCCGCAATAGTGACCGAAGTTGGACCGTACCATTTATAGTGGTCCAATCCTTCGACACTCATAGTGTATTCGTGGGATTGCTCAGTCTTATTAAGAATCTTCAAGGTGAAGGTGTTTTCAATCAAACCTTGATTATTCTCTCTATAGAGCTGGTTACGATCACGAATAATGTCCATACGCACAGGTGCTATGGTCGCACTGGAGTATATGAAGACTAATATCATCGCCATCAATACCACACCATAACCGACAAGCTTAGGTCGCAGCACTTTTTGCTTTATACCTTCTAACTTGTTCTCTGTGGTATAGCTGATAAGCCCTTTCTCGTAACCCATACGATCCATAGTTTGGTCACAGGCATCGATACAAGCGCCGCAGTTAATACACTCATATTGCAGACCGTTACGAATATCGATCCCGGTAGGACATACCTGCACACACAAGTCACAGTCGATACAGTCACCAAGCCCTAGCTCTTTAGGGTCATCTTTGCGTGAGCGCGGACCACGGGTCTCACCACGTTTAGTATCGTAACCTACGATAAAGGTATTTTTATCGAACATGGCCGCTTGGAAACGCGCATAAGGGCACATGTGGATACACATGATTTCACGCATCCAACCCGCATTGCCGTATGTGGCAAGTGTAAAGAACACGACCCAGAAGTAGATACCGCCAGAAGCATTAAGCGTAAAGACGTCGACATAGACTTCACGGCTCGGCACGAAATAGGACACAAAGGTCATCGCTGTCATCAGTGAGAGCAATAGCCAAGCCGTATGTTTTGCCGTTTTACGCCAGAGTTTGTCAAAGCTCCATGGCATTTGATCTAATTTAATGCGTTTATTGCGCGCACCTTCAAGTTTTTCCTCGAACCAGATGAACATAAAGGTCCATACTGTTTGGGGGCAAGTGTATCCACACCAAACGCGACCAAGATAGGTGGTCACAAAAAACAGCGCAAAGGCAGCGATCATAAACAACGCTGCGAGCAAGGTGAGATCCTGCGGCCAAATCGTTAAACCGAAGACGTGAAACTTTTGTTCGCCTAAGTTAAACCATACAGCTTGACGGTCGCCCCAAGGGATCCAAGGTAAAAGCAGGAAAAATAACATGGCAATCCAGCCCATGCGGCGACGTAAGCTACTCCACAAACCGTCGATTGCTCGGACATAAATCCGATTACGAGGGTTAAAGCGATCCGCTTTACTCGCATCTGGCTGGTGAATCTTAATTCGATTGGTTTTCGAATAGTCCTTGTTGTTAGATTCTGAGTTCATCGTTACAGCCTTTTACTGCTTTAATATTGGACGAAAACTAGCTTATTATACCCATATTCTTAATGGTTATTCACTTATGTTGGACTAAAAAATGAAAGGTTGGCTCATATTGGCGCTACTCGCGGGTGCTTTGTATTACTTATACACAGAAACAGATAAATTAGATGCTCCTATTGCAAAGACTGAGGCTATGGTCAAAAAAATAGAGAATAAAGTTGACTCTATGACGGGAACAAAGATCATAAAAATTGACCATCAACTGGCTAAGGTAAGAACCGACATCGTTGAGCGTTTATCAACATTAGAGCTCGAAGCCTTCAATCAAATTCCAATGACACCCGAGTCTATTGCCGACTTTAAGACTAACTATTGCGGTACTAGGGCGCCTGAACATCCAGTGTTCAGTAAAGATAATCAGCTTTATCTCTGTGATCACCTCTAACCACCGCGGACTCATAGGCAAACGGGATTTTGCTATATAGCGCTAAGCTTTAGGCTTTGGTGATTGACCTTATATATGATTCCGCCTAGCCTTTGAGGCATTACAGCACAAAGGCCTATAAATCATGACCCAACAAGTATCAGACATTTTTGATCCCACCTTATGGGATGAAGTCAGTGGATTTCAATTTGACGACATCACCTACCACAGAGCCAAAGCCCACGGCACAGTTCGCATTGCTATTAACCGCCCTGAGTGCCGCAACGCCTTCCGACCTAAAACCGTTGATGAGTTATTTATCGCACTCGATCATGCGCGCCAATGGTCTGATGTAGGTTGTGTACTGCTTACGGGTAACGGTCCTTCGGCAAAAGATGGTGGCTGGGCGTTCTGTTCGGGTGGCGATCAACGTATTCGCGGCAAAGATGGCTATAAATATGAAGGCGCCGAAGAAGGCAAAGCCGATCAAGCCAGAATGGGCCGCTTACATATATTAGAAGTGCAACGCTTGATCCGCTTTATGCCTAAAGTGGTCATCGCCGTTGTGCCGGGTTGGGCGGTAGGTGGCGGCCATAGCTTACACGTAGTATGCGACTTAACCTTAGCCTCGAAAGAACACGCGATATTTAAGCAGACTGATCCCGACGTAGCGAGCTTCGACTCAGGTTATGGCAGTGCGTATCTTGCCAAGATGATAGGTCAAAAACGTGCCCGTGAAATCTTCTTCTGTGGTTTTAACTACAGCGCCGATGAAGCCTTCGACATGGGGATGGTCAATAAATCCGTTCCCCATGCAGAGCTAGAAACCGAGGCATTAATGTGGGCCAAAGAGATTAACTCTAAGTCGCCTACAGCGATGCGTATGCTGAAATACGGTTTTAACATGACGGACGATGGTATGGTCGGTCAGCAATTATTCGCCGGTGAAGCGACGCGTTTAGCCTATGCGAGTGCCGAAGCGCAGGAAGGGCGCGATGCCTTCCTCGAGAAACGCGATCAAGATTTCTCCGCCTTCCCTTGGCATTACTAGTTTATTAGCAGCGCTTTAATTTACTGCTAGCAGCATAAAGCCCTCCAGAGTGAGGGCTTTATGTTTTTTACAACGGATAAATAGATAAAACCGTTTAAACTAATCTGAAAACACGGCTTTTAATTTTAATGAGAATTGTTATCATCTAGATATTCCCGCTGGGAGCCCATTTAGAGGACAAGATCATGACTAAGACACTTACTTTTGCCGTACTCCATTTTAGCGTCGCTTTTACCGTAACCTATTTATTAACCGGCAGTGTGATCGTCGGCGGCGCAGTGGCCTTAGTTGAACCCGCGATTAACACAGTGGTATTTTACTTCCACGACAAAGTATGGAAACGCATTGAGGCAAAAAAGCAGCACGAGCTAGATGCCATTCCAGCATAGAAAGCTAAGCCACCAGCATTTGCGATTGCCGTAAGCTAATCGTCGTTTTGTCGTGAATCTAAATGAAAAAACCGCCAATAAAGGCGGTTTTTATTTAAATACTTATATTTATTCTACTGTTACAGATTTTGCTAAGTTGCGTGGTTGATCCACATCGGTACCTTTGATCAACGCAACATGGTACGACAATAGCTGTAGCGGAATAGTGTAGATCAGTGGCGCCATAAAGATGTCACAGTGTGGCACAGGAATCACTTTCATCGTGTCATCCGACTCGAACTCGGCATCCACATCGGCAAACACATACATTAAGCCGCCACGGGCACGCACTTCTTCAACATTCGATTTCAGTTTTTCGAGCAATTCATTGTTTGGCGCAACGACAATCACAGGCATATCGGCATCGATAAGCGCTAATGGGCCATGTTTTAATTCGCCAGAGGCATACGCTTCAGCATGAATGTAAGAAATCTCTTTCAGCTTTAACGCACCTTCCATCGCAATCGGGTATTGATCGCCACGGCCAAGGAATAACGCATGGTGTTTATCGGCAAAATCTTCAGCCAATTCAGCAATCGCAGCATCTAGCCCTAAAGCTTGTTCTACTTTAGCTGGCATAGATTGTAAGCTTTGAGTGATGTCAGCCTGCATTTGCTCAGACATACCATTGTGGCGACCGATCACCGCAGTCAACATTAATAAGCCAGCAAGCTGAACTGTGAAGGCTTTTGTGGATGCCACGCCAATCTCGGCGCCCGCTTTCATCATGTAAGCCATGTCAGATTCGCGAACCAGTGATGAACCTGGCGCATTACAAATCGTCAATGTGGCTTTGTAACCCATTTCTTTCGCTAAACGCATAGCCGCTAAGGTATCGGCAGTTTCGCCAGATTGTGAAATCGTCACCAACAGGCTATTTGGGAATAAGTGCGACTTGCGATAACGGAACTCAGAGGCGATTTCGACGTTACAAGACACGCCCGCCCAATCTTCTAACCAGTAACGTGCCGCCATGCCCGCATGGTAGCTAGTACCACAGGCGATGATTTGCACGTGTTTGATATCTTTTAAGAACTCAGCCGCGTTATCACCAAAAGCCGTATCTAACACTTGCTTGTTTGCGATACGGCCTTCGATAGTGCGCGTCAGTGCCAATGGCTGCTCGTAAATCTCTTTAAGCATGTAGTGACGATATTCGCCTTTGTCACCGGCATCGTGGGTAATTTCAGATTCTTTGACTTCACGCTCAACGGCATTACCGTTTAAGTCGAAAATGCTGACGCTGCGACGGGTCACTTCGGCCACATCACCTTCTTCTAAGAAGGCGAATGAACGAGTCACAGGTAAGAGTGCCAGTTGATCTGAGGCGACAAAGTTTTCACCTAGACCAAAACCAATCACCAAAGGACTACCAGAGCGAGCTACAACCAAACGCTCGCTATCGCGGCGGTCGATGACCACTGTGCCATAGGCGCCTTCGAGTTGTTTAACTGTGGCTTGCACGGCAGAAAGCAAAGTGCTGTTAGTTTTCAGCTCATGGTGTACTAAGTGACAAATCACTTCGGTATCGGTATCTGAGCTAAATTTATAGCCTAAACCTTTTAACATCTCGCGCAGTTTATTGTGGTTTTCAATAATGCCGTTGTGCACAACCGCGATATCACCTTCCGATAAATGCGGGTGAGCATTACGCTCACTCGGTTCACCGTGGGTCGCCCAGCGAGTGTGCGCGATACCGGTTCCGCCCGCTAATGGATCGGTTTCAAGCGCAGCAGACAGCTCTTGTACTTTGCCAACGCGGCGCGTGCGACTCAGTTCACCATTGTGAATAACGGCAACGCCTGCGGAGTCATATCCGCGATATTCTAAGCGGCGTAAGCCTTCTACCAGAATTTCAGCCACATCCCTTTGCGCCACGGCGCCTACGATTCCACACATAGTCTTTACCTATAAATTAAAAATGAAGTTGTTAAGCTTTTTTGCACTCACTATTGAGCGTAGGGCGCTAGCATGACTCGCACGCCCTGATCTGAAATTTGTTTGAGCGCACTCTCATCGATACGGGAGTCGGTGACCAGCACACTTACCTTGGCCCACGGTAACTCTAAGTTAGGGATCCGCTTGCCGATTTTGTCTGAGTCCACCATCACTATCACTTCGCGAGACACTTCAGCCATCACTTTGCTTAGGCCAGTTAACTCGTTAAAGGTGGTGGTGCCGCGTTCAAGATCGATACCATCGGCACCGATAAACAGTTGATCGAAGTTATATGAGCGCAACACTTGCTCGGCGACTTGACCTTGAAAGGATTCAGAATGCGTGTCCCAAGTACCACCGGTCATCAATAGGGTTGGCTCGTTTTCAAGCTCATGGATGGCATTGGCAAGGTGCAATGCATTGGTCATGACCACCAGCCCACGCTTATCGTTCAGCTGTTCAATCAAGCCAGAAGTTGTAGTGCCGCTATCAATAATGATGCGATTGTGATCTTTAATCAGCTGCGCGGCAGTTTTCGCAATAGACAGCTTATTAGGGGCGATTTTGGCCGAAAACTGTTGAGTCACTTCGTCGGGAATAGCCACGGCGCCACCGTAACGGCGCAATAATAAACCCGTTTTCTCAAGCGCAGCCAGATCTTTGCGAATCGTCACTTCTGAAGTTTCAAAACGTAACGACAGTTCATCAACACTCACTTCACCCAGTTCGTTCAATATGGTGATTATGCTGTGGCGACGCTGCTGTGTGTTTCGTTTGTTCATAAAACCTTTCACATAAGTTTCGATTCGAAAGCAGCATTATAGTGAAACGAAACTTTTTTGCTAGTATTCGAAAGGTGTTTTTAGCGTGAGAGTGATGGAATGGATGAGTTTTTAAAATTAACCTAATGAAAAGCAATAAAAAAACAGTTCACCTATCGATGAACTGCTTTAAGGGAGCTAAAACTTAAGCTTAGAAAGTGAAGTTAGAACTTAGCTTCAAGCGCCACGCTGAAGTTACGATCTTGGCCGATAGTAACCATCTGATTGTTACCACCGTCTAAGTATTCAGTATCAAATAAGTTTCTCACGTTTGCTCGGATACCGAACTCATTACCGCTGATATTGAAGGTGTAAGCCGCCCCCATATCAAAGCGGACATAACCATCTTTAGTGATAGTATTTTGAGTATTGGCAAAACGCTCACCTACGTATACCGCACCAAAATTAAGCGCCAATTCATCAGTCACTTGATAACGGCTCCAAATGTTAGCAGACCATTCTGGCGCATCGATAGGTGTTTTGCCATTGAGGGCATCAGCAGTCTTGTAGCCAGCATCCAGATACATCATAGAAGACGTCACAAACCAGCTGTCACTTATTTGCCCTTGAGCACCTAGTTCAAATCCTTTGTGGTGCTGTATGCCATCCTGGCGGGTAACCTGGGTAATACTCTTTTTACCTGGTACGTCGATTGGCGTATCCAATTGATGCGTCACGATGCGGTTGTCGATTTCGATATCAAACACAGCGCCGGTCAGGAGTAAACCGCCATTCATCAGCTCCCATTTAGCCCCGAGTTCATATTGAGTACCGTACTCGGGATCAAGCTCTTGGTTGTTATTCAGGTCGGCTTCGTCGTTTACCTTGCCCTGGGGCACAAAACTCTTGGAGTAATTGGCATAAAGACTGAGATCCTGCTGTGGCTGCCAGATCACCCCAAACTTGGGTGATATAGCATTGTCATTACCAGATTCCTCTTTTTGCTCATCGAAACGCACCCCAGCGAGCAGCTTCCACTGATCGTTCAGGCTTATAAGGTCCTGCAGGTACACACCGTAGAATTCATACTCGCTGTTACTCCAGCTGGTATCTGTGGTGTAAGAAATATCAGGGCGGGGCGCAGCCACGCCCGGCATCACGGTTTGACTACTACCGGAGGTGCGCAGCTGGGCATAGCCATAATCCAGCTTATTGGCGCCTAGCAGCAGTTGGTGTTCCATTCCCGCGAGTTCAAACTCACCGCTCAAGTCTACATAGGCGCTCTTATGGCTCCAGTCATCGAAACGGTCGAAGGGGTTGATTTGATAGCCTTTGTCCATCGCGTTGACATTGTAGCGAGGCGCCGAATCGAAACGCTGACGGTTGAATTGCTGATCGTTGTAACCGAGTTTCAGGTTCCAGTTGTCGCTGATTTGCCAAGCAATATCAGCACCGATATTAGTGATAGTGTTATCGGTAAAGGCCCAGGGCATGTCCCAGATTTGCTCGCGACCACCAATCAGGTTGCCGTCTATGTCGAGCCATCCTCCCACATCGATGCCAGTCTTGTCTTCAGTACGATCATAACGCAAGGAAAGCAGCACATCGTCGGTTACATCGTAATCCAGCGCTACGAAACCGAGCCAACGGTCACGTTCCTGCTGCTCGGCCTGCTCGCCCGGCAGTGGCGAATAGCTGCGCCAGTATTCTGTATCTTGTTTTACGCCAACAGCACGATATCTTAAGGTTTCAGCCTCGTTGATAGCACCACCAGCATCAAGTTGAAAGCGAGTTGAACCCTGTTCATCTGTATCAAAACCTAGTTCAAACAAACGCTCATAGGTCGGCTTTTTGGTAACCATATTTACCAAACCACCAGGCCCAGATTGACCATAAAGCATGGAAGAAGGCCCTTTAAGTACTTCGACCTGGCTTAAGATTTCAATCGGCAATACGTAGTGAGCAAAAAGCTGGTGGCCGTTAGCCAGGTAGCCTGAGCCTGAATCAAGTTCAAAACCACGTAGAGAGAAAACTTGGCGGTTCCAACGCTGGGTTCCTGCAGTGATAGAGGAATCATTAACTAATACTTCCGCTAGATTGGTTGCCAGCTGTTCGTCCGTGACAAAATCTGGGATTACATTAACAGACTGTGGCGTATCCATTAAGTCGATATCACCGCGCATAGCACCCGATGCACTACCCACTTTATAGTCGTTAAAAGTACGGCCAGTGACATTAATGCGCTCAATATTGGCATCGTTTGGCACCTCTGCCAATACGGGCATAGCCATTAACGCCGAACCTACGGCCAAACCTACAACTGAATATTTAAATACCATTGCCAACACCTCAATTAGACCTTTCGTCTTAGAATTGCAGGCAATATAAATGAGAAGTGTTTTTATTTAAAAATCTTTACAAGAATTTACAATTAGCTGTGATATAGATCTAAATATGTTTAAAAACAATGAATTGCACATATCACAACTCAATTAACTCAAACTTAATTTTGTCGTTTTTTGTTGTTTTTGTTTAAATTAAACAAATCAAGCATTCGAAAAAGATGACTAAATATAAAAGCGGCACATGGCCGCTTTTAAGTTCTGAGTTTAACTAAATAAGCTTACTTTTTAGTTTTAACTGGACGCTGCCAACCCGTAAGATGCTTTTGCTTAACGCGGGTAATGACTAACTCATTTTCACCCACATCGCGGGTAATGGTTGAGCCAGCGCCTAAGGTTGCGCCTTTACCGATAGTGACAGGTGCCACCAACTGAGTGTCAGAGCCGACAAAGACATTATCTTCGATAACGGTAAGATGCTTATTCGCGCCATCATAATTACAAGTAATAGTGCCAGCACCGATGTTAACGTCATCACCTATAACGGCATCGCCTAAATAGGCTAAGTGTCCAGCCTTAGAACCCACACCGATAACCGCTTTTTTCACTTCAACAAAATTGCCTATGTGCGCATCTTGCTTAAGCTCTGCGCCGGGACGTAAACGGGCAAATGGGCCAGCACTGGCAGCAACGCCCAGTTTAGCGCCTTCGATAATAGAGTAAGGTTTGATCTCAGCGTTATCGGCAATCTCACAATCGATAAGAATAGCACCTGCGCCAATAGTGACATTATTACCTAAGGTCACTTTGCCTTCGAATATCACGTTGATATCAATCATCACATCCATACCAACAGTGACTTCACCACGGATATCGATACGGCTTGGGTCGCGAAGGTTCGCCCCCGCCAACATGAGCTTTTCGGCTTCACGAGCTTGGTAAGCACGTTCAAGTTGCGCTAATTGCACGCGATTATTGGCGCCTTCCACTTCTATCGCAGATTGTGGCTGGGCAGTATCAATAGCAACGCCATCAGCGTGTGCCATCGCAATAATATCCGTTAGATAATATTCGCCTTGGGCATTGTTGTTGGATAAACGGCTCAACCAAGCTTTAAGTTGTTTACCTGGAACGGCCATGATACCGGTATTGATTTCGTTGATAAGTAGCTGCTCTGCTGTAGCATCTTTCTGCTCAATAATACCGATGACTTTTCCTTGTTCTTGACCTTCACAAGGAGTACGGACAATACGGCCATAACCCATAGGATTCGCTAAATTCACTGTTAAAATAGCAACGCCATTTTCAGGACGGGCGGCGAGTAAGGCTTCGAGAGTCGATGTTTGGATCAACGGCACATCGCCATAAAGAATAAGCACTGTATCGCTGTCAGCGATATGTGGGCTAGCCTGTGCAACCGCATGACCAGTGCCTAATTGCTCGGCTTGCAATACCCAGTTAAGTTGCTGCTCACCCAAACAGGCTTGTAGCTTGTCGGCGCCATAACCATAGACTAACTGAATAGAGTCACTGCCAACTTTATTAGCGGTATCGATGACATGTTGCACCATGCTCTTATGGGCGATGGGATGTAATACCTTAGGAAGATCAGAGCGCATCCGTGTTCCCTTGCCAGCCGCTAAGATCACTACATTTAATGCCATTACCATATCCTTGAACAAATACCCAAGAGGGTGAAAAAATTACGGTCGATTTTGTAGCGCAATTTTAACGGAAAGCACATCGAAAAGCGAAGCGGATAGTGATAAGAAGAAATCAAATACACGCTTACCCAAATGACACCCACAAAAAAGGCGACCCTATGGTCGCCTTTTTTCACAAACAATAACCTTATCTGGCAATGTTTTTCTTGATGGTTTCAACAACACGTAATTGAGCCATAGCCTTAGCTAACTCAACCATAGCCGCGTCATAATTGAAGTCAGCGCCAGCAGTTGCCATATGGGCTTCTGCACGACGCTTAGCTTCTAATGCCGCTTGCTCATCAATATCTTTGGCACGCATAACCACATCAGCCAATACGGAGACAGAAGAAGGTTGCACTTCCAGAATACCACCTGAAAGGTAAAACACTTCTTCACTGCCGTCTTGCTTGACGATGCGCGCCATGCCAGGTTTGATATAACTCAGCAAAGGAGCATGGCCATGCATTATGCCTAACTCACCTTCAGAACCAGTCACTTGTAGACTCGCTACACGACCAGAGAAGATGTTGCTCTCTGCACTTACTATATCAAGATGTACTGTCATGGCTGCCATCCCGTTCTCCTTAAAAAACTAAGTATGACTACTTAGTTATTTCTTTTTGTTCGCTTTCTCGATGACTTCATCGATTGAGCCAACCATGTAGAACGCTTGTTCTGGCAGGTGATCAAACTCACCGCTCAAAATACCCTTAAAGCCACGGATAGTGTCTTTCAGAGAAACGTACTTACCAGGAGATCCAGTAAAGACTTCTGCTACGAAGAAAGGCTGAGACAAGAAACGCTCAATCTTACGAGCACGGAATACAGTTGTTTTGTCTTCATCAGACAATTCGTCCATACCCAGAATCGCAATTATGTCTTTCAGCTCTTTGTAACGTTGCAGTACAGTTTGCACGCCGTTAGCAACGTCATAATGCTCTTGGCCAACAACCAAAGGATCTAATTGACGTGAAGTCGAATCCAATGGGTCAACTGCTGGATAAATACCCAGAGAAGCAATTTGACGTGACAGTACAACAGTCGCATCTAAGTGAGCGAAGGTTGTTGCTGGTGACGGATCGGTCAAGTCATCCGCAGGTACGTATACCGCTTGTACAGAGGTAATAGAACCCGTCTTAGTTGAAGTGATACGCTCTTGCAGAACGCCCATCTCTTCAGCCAATGTTGGTTGATAACCTACCGCAGAAGGCATACGACCTAACAGTGCAGATACTTCAGTACCGGCTAAGGTATAACGGTAGATGTTGTCAACGAACAACAGTACGTCACGACCTTCGTCACGGAACTTCTCTGCCATAGTCAGACCAGACAGTGCAACGCGCAAACGGTTACCTGGAGGCTCGTTCATCTGACCATAAACCATGGCCACTTTGTCGAGAACGCCAGAATCTTTCATCTCGTAGTAGAAGTCGTTACCTTCACGAGTACGTTCACCTACACCGGCGAATACAGAAAGACCCGAGTGGGCTTTAGCGATGTTGTTAATCAGTTCCATCATGTTAACTGTTTTACCAACACCCGCACCACCGAACAAACCAACTTTACCGCCCTTAGCGAATGGACAAACAAGGTCGATAACCTTGATACCCGTCTCTAATAGTTCAGTAGAGCTTGATTGATCTTCGTATGAAGGAGCTGTACGGTGAATTTCATAACGCTCTTCTTCACCGATTGGACCCGCTTCATCAATAGGCTCGCCTAATACGTTCATGATACGGCCAAGAGTGGCGGCACCAACAGGAACAGTAATAGGTGAACCTGAGTTTACTACTTCAAGCCCACGACGCAGACCGTCAGAAGAACCCATAGCGATGGTACGAACTACACCACCACCTAGCTGTTGCTGAACTTCCAGCACCAGACCATTACAGGAACCTTCACCTACGATCTTCAGAGCGTCATATACTTGAGGTACGGCATCTTGTGGAAACTCTACGTCCACAACCGCGCCAATCACTTGGACAACAGTACCTGTGCTCATGATTAATCCTCTAAAACTTGTATTCGTTACCTAACCTAAACCGCAGAGGCACCAGAAACAATTTCCGACAGTTCCTGCGTAATCGCAGCCTGACGGGCCTTGTTATAGACCAATTGCAAGTCGTTAATCAGCTCACCAGCGTTGTCAGTTGCCGACTTCATCGCCACCATACGGGCAGCTTGTTCAGAGGCAATGTTTTCAACAACACCTTGGTAAACCTGAGATTCTACATAACGAACCAATAAGGTATCCAAAAGTGCTTTTGGATCTGGCTCGTAGATATAATCCCAACGATGAGCAATTTCATCATCTTCTGATTTAGGCAAAGGTAGCAGCTGCTCGATCACAGGAGTCTGCGTCATAGTATTCACAAATTTGTTAAATACCACGTACAGACGATCCAGCTTGCCTTCGTTGTAAGCTTCTAGCATGACACCGACTGTCCCGATCAAGTCAGCGAGCTTTGGAGCATCGCCTAAACCTGAAGCGTGAGCAGACACTTGTCCACCGAAGCTTTTGAAAAACTGCACACTACGTGCGCCAATTGGGCAAAATTCAAATTCTGCACCTTGGGCTTTCCAGCTTTTCACGTCTGCGACAACCTTCTTGAAAAGGTTAACGTTCAGACCACCACAAAGGCCACGGTCGGTTGCTACAACAATGTAACCAACCCGCTTAGCCTCTCTCACCTCCAAATAGGGGTGTTTATACTCGAGAGAACCTTGCGCTACGTGACCGATCACCTTACGCATGCTTTCCGCATATGGACGGCTCGCAGCCATGCGTTCCTGCGCTCTGCGCATTTTGCTGGCTGCCACCATTTCCATGGCGGACGTGATCTTCTGAGTGTTTTTCACACTCGCGATCTTGGTTTTAATCTCTTTAGCGCCGGCCATCTCTACTCTCCAATCTGGACCTGAGGTGTCTTAAGACACCTCTATCATTGTTACCAGGTTTGGGTTGCTACGAACTTGTCGAGGCCAGCTTTTAATTCAGCTTCGATATCAGCGCTATAATCGCCAGTATCATTGATAAGCTTCATTAAAGGAGCATGCTCGCTGTTCATGAACGAGAGCAGAGCGGCTTCGAAATTACCGACCTTGTTCAGCTCAACACTCTTCAGGTAACCTTTTTCAGCTGAGAAAATAGACACAGCTTGAGCGGCTACGCTCATTGGAGCATATTGCTTTTGCTTCATCAGTTCGGTAACACGCACACCATGCTCAAGTTGAGCACGTGTTGCATCGTCAAGATCAGATGCAAATTGCGAGAACGCAGCAAGCTCACGATACTGTGCTAGTGCGGTACGAATACCACCAGACAGTTTCTTGATGATCTTAGTCTGAGCCGCACCACCAACACGAGAAACAGAAATACCTGGGTTAACCGCTGGACGTAGGCCAGAGTTAAACAGATCGGTCTCAAGGAAGATCTGACCATCGGTAATAGAAATTACGTTGGTCGGTACGAATGCAGAAACGTCACCCGCTTGCGTTTCAATAATTGGCAACGCGGTTAAAGAACCGGTTTTGCCAGTTACTGCACCTTTAGTGAACTTCTCTACATAAATCGCGTTAACGCGTGATGCACGCTCTAGTAAACGTGAGTGTAGATAGAATACGTCACCTGGGTAAGCTTCACGGCCTGGTGGACGCTTGAGCAGTAACGAAATCTGACGATAAGCAACTGCTTGCTTAGACAAATCATCGTATACGATCAAAGAATCTTCACCGCGGTCACGGAAGTATTCACCCATAGAACAACCAGAATATGGCGCTAAGTATTGCAGAGCAGCAGCTTCAGAAGCCGTTGCAACAACAACGATAGTGTTAGCCAAAGCACCGTGTTCTTCTAGCTTGCGCACTACGTTAGCGATAGTAGAAGCCTTTTGGCCAATCGCAACGTACACACATTTAATGCCAGAATTTTTCTGGTTGATAATTGCGTCGATCGCCATAGCTGTTTTACCAGTTTGACGGTCGCCAATGATCAATTCACGTTGACCACGACCGATAGGGATCATGGCATCAACGGCTTTGTAACCAGTTTGAACTGGTTGATCAACAGACTGACGTTCAATAACACCTGGTGCGATAACTTCAATTGGCGAGTAACCATCGTTATCGATAGGTCCTTTTCCGTCAATTGGCTCACCTAGAGTGTTAACAACGCGGCCAAGAAGACCGCGGCCAACTGGAACTTCCAGAATACGGCCAGTCGTTTTCACTTTTACGCCTTCTGCTAGATCAGCATAAGGACCCATTACTACGGCACCGACAGAATCACGTTCAAGGTTCAACGCGATTGCAAAACGGTTACCAGGCAGTTCGATCATCTCACCTTGCATCACATCGGCTAGGCCGTGGATGCGGATGATGCCGTCACTTACCGCAACGATAGTACCTTCGTTACGAGATTCGCTAACGACTTCGAACTGCTCGATCCGCTGCTTAATCAGATCGCTGATTTCAGTGGAATTCAGTTGCATGCTCAAACTCCCAATTACGACTGCAGCTTATCAGACAGACGCGATAATTTACCGCGGACCGAGCCATCGATGACTAGGTCTCCTGTCTTAATGATTACACCGGCGATGAGCGCGGCGTCAGTGCTGCAATTCAGCTTAACTTTGCGTGCGAGACGTTTCTCTAAAGAAATACTAATCTGCTGTTGTTGTTCAGAGCTCAGCTCAGTTGCAGAAACCACATCGGCTTCCACTTCTTTTGCCCACTCATTACGGTATTCAGTAAATAACTGAGATACAGCAGGTAGTACCTTTAAGCGACCGTTTTCAGCCATTACCTTTATCAGGTTCTGACCTTGCACATTGACTTGCTCACCACACACACTAATAAAGAGTGCTGCGAGCTTAGTGCTGGCTAAAGAGCCAGCTAACAGTGGTTGCATGGTTTCGTTTTCACTCACCAATGCGGCAAACGTAAGCATTTCTGCCCATGAATCCACTGCATCTTGTTCAATAGCAAAGTCAAAAGCTGCCTTTGCGTAAGGGCGAGCGATGGTGGTTAATTCAGCCATAACTCAACTCCCTTATCAAATTTCAGCGACTAGTTTATTAACTATGTCACTGTGGGCGGCTGGATCAATAGAACGCTCAAGGATCTTCTCAGCACCCATGATGGCAAGAGTAGCAACCTGCTTACGCAGATCCTCTTTGACGCGATTACGTTCAGCTTCAATTTCTGCTTTACCCTGAGCGATGATTTTAGCACGCTCAGCGTCTGCTTCGGTTTTGGCTTCTTCAACTATTTGAGCTTTACGCTTGTTAGCTTGCTCAATAATTTCATTAGCCGTTACCTTGGCTTCTTTTAGTTGGTCAGTCGCTTTCGCTTGTGCCAACTCCAGGTCTTTTACCGCACGATCAGCATCAGCTAGACCGTCAGCAATCCTTTTTTGGCGCTCTTCGATGGCATTCATCAAAGGGGGCCATACAAACTTCATGCAAAACCACACGAAGATGATAAAGGCGACCGTCTGACCGATTAGGGTAGCGTTGAAATTCACAACAGCCTCCTATTTAGAGTTAAGACAGAAGCGTTTTTTACAGCATTGCACCCAGTGGGTTGGTAAATAGCATGAATAATGCGATACCAACACCGATCATAGTTACGGCGTCAAGAAGACCCGCTACGATGAACATTTTAACTTGTAGCATAGGAGCCATTTCTGGTTGACGCGCAGCGCCTTCCAAGAACTTGCCGCCTAATAAGCCGAAACCGATTGCAGTACCAAGAGCACCCATACCAATCAGCAGAGCAACAGCGATAGCTGTCATGCCTAAAATCGTTTCCATCTGTATCTCCAGTATCTAAATCTGTATTAGTTGATGATTTAGTTTAAAATTTCTTCAGCAATCCTTAATGATCTTCATGCGCCATGCTTAAATAAACAATGGTCAACATCATGAAGATAAACGCTTGCAGTGTGATAACCAAAATGTGGAATATTAACCAACCCAGTTGCAGAGTCACACCTAGGGAAGATAATAACAAGTTGGTACCATACATCAGCGCAATAAGGATGAAGATCAACTCACCTGCGTACAAGTTACCAAAGAGTCGCAATGCCAATGAAATTGGTTTTGCTATCAAAGTAACAGTCTCTAATAGGAGGTTGACGGGTATCATTGCCTTATGGTTAAAGGGCTGTAGTGTCAGTTCTTTAACAAACCCAGACACACCTTTGACCTTAATGCTGTAGAAAATAATCAGCACGAACACACCAATAGCTAAGCTAAAGGTAATGTTAACGTCAGTCGTCGGAACCGCTTTAAGATATGGAATACCCATTAAACTTGCTGCGTGAGGCAGCCAATCTACCGGGATCATATCCATGAAGTTCATCATGAATACCCATACAAAAATGGTCAGAGCTAAAGGTGCGATCAGAGCATTGCGACCATGAAAACTTTCTTTCACGCTGTTATTTACGAACTCAACGATCATCTCAACAAAACATTGCAGTTTGCCAGGAACACCGGAAGTCGCTTTTTTACCAACGCTGCGGAAAATCCACAGGAACAGAACACCAAGACCAACCGAAAAGAACAACGAATCAATGTGCCATGTCCAAAAGCCTTCACCAACACTTAAGTTGGTAAGGTGATGTTGGATATAGCCCTGCGGTGTTAACGCTTCACCAGTTGCAGCCATGATTCATCCCACTTAACTTTGCTTGAAGTATAAAGGAGCTGTCCAATGCACGATTAGCGTCAACACATAACAAACAAAAAGCGGCATAAAAGCGACCTTAAGATTGATAAATACAAACGAAAACATTGCGATGGTTAACAGCAACTTTACCGCTTCCCCCCAGTAAAAAGTCTTTATGACTTTTGCAGCTGAACTTGCTCCCGTGTGGGAGAAAGCGAGGGTTGCGAATACAAAATTAGGGAGCACAGCGATTGAACCACCTGCTAACGCAGAATAGCCAAACTGAACTCCCCACACGGCGAAAAAGAGAATTGAAGCACCCCCAGCGACCGCCGCCTGCATCATCACCAATTTATAGGCTGACCACCGGCCACGACGCGCTAAAACCTTACTCAATTCATCCTCTCCGCATTCATACTTTTTGTTTCGATGACCGGATGACAAATACCCGTATTTATGTCGATGCACAAAAAGCTTGCGAAAGTATACCTTTTCACGCCTTCATTGCAACTTTGAGATAAGGAAAAACAACACTTTTAACGTGATCTAGCGCCAAACGAGTTAAAATGTAAGATTAGCATCTGTCACAAATTTACATTAAAAACTGTTAATCTACAGACATTAATGAATTTTACTAAGAATTCCGTCTAATTCAGCCAGATTCTGATAGTTAATTACAATTTTACCTGTACCCTTACTGCTATGAGCGATAGAAACCTTGGCACCTAATCTTTCAATTAACTGCTGCTCTAAACGACAAACATCTTGATCTTTAGTCGTAGTTTCGGCTTGTTTAGGCGGATTTAAGGTTTGATTAATTAATCGTTCAGTTTCGCGAACGGTTAATTCCTTAGCGGCCACTAATCTCGCAAGATTTGTTTGTTCTTCTCCCTCAATTGCTAACAAAGCGCGAGCATGACCCATATCGATGTCGCCATACTCGAGTAGACGTTTTACTGGCTCATTTAAGCCGTTTAAACGTAACAAGTTAGATACACTCGCTCTGGATTTTCCCACAACATCGGCAACCTGTTGGTGAGTCAGTTCAAATTCTTGCATTAAACGTTGTAATGCTATGGCTTCTTCCATGGCATTTAAATCTTCACGCTGGATGTTTTCAATCAAAGCGATAGCAACGGCGGCCTCATCGGGTACTTGTTTGACTATGCAGGGGATTTTATTTAAGCCAGCAAGTTGAGAAGCACGCCAGCGACGTTCACCCGCAATGATTTCATACATGTCGTTTGCCACTTGTCTCACAACGATGGGCTGAATAATGCCTTGATTGCGGATAGAGTGCGCCAGTTCTTCCAACGCTTCGGGAGACATGTCTTTACGAGGTTGATACTTACCCGGTTGTAATAAGTCTAAATCGAGATGGATAAGCTCTTCTTTTTTATCGACAACATTAGCTTCGTCAGTGTGTTTTTTACTGGCGGCATGGCTGTTACTCAGTAGGGCATCTAACCCTTTGCCTAATCCTCTTTTCTTTAACGTCATGGTGATCCTTTACGCTTGCTTAGCCTGAGTTTGTTGTTCTGAACGACGGATCATTTCACCCGCAAGCGCGAGATACGCCTTAGCGCCGGCACTCGATTTATCGTAATACATAGCAGGCGCACCAAAACTTGGCGCCTCAGCCAGCCTCACATTACGTGGGATCACAGTACGATATACCTTGTCACCAAAATGCTGTTTTAGCTGATCGGACACATCATTAGATAAACGATTACGCGGATCGTACATAGTACGTAAAATGCCTTCAATGCCAAGCCCAGGGTTAACCATAGCGGCAAGCTTAGTGATGGTATCAATCAGCGCCGTTAAGCCTTCGAGGGCATAGTATTCGCACTGCATAGGCACAAGCACAGAATCGGCCGCAGACATAGCGTTCACAGTTAACATGTTCAATGAAGGAGGGCAGTCGATAAAGATATAATCATATTGATCTTTTATCGGTGCAAGCGCGTTACGCAAACGGATCTCACGCGCAAAAAACTCCATCAGTTTTATCTCTGCCGCTGTCACATCGCCATTACTGGCGATCAGATCATACTTACCCGCAGTGTTTTTAATGACGATCTCGTCGAAGGATTTTTCTTCAACCAATAACTCGTAGGCCGTATTTTCGACCTCGTATTTATCGACACCGCTGCCCATAGTCGCATTACCTTGGGGATCGAGATCGATCAATAATACTTTACGTTTTGTTGCTGCTAACGAAGCGGCGAGGTTAACGCAAGTAGTTGTTTTTCCTACGCCACCTTTCTGGTTAGCCACGGCAATCACTTTACCCACAATATCACCCTGTATGTAAATGCTGGTTTATTGCCCTTACCTAAAAATGATTTATTCATCACTTTCAAGCCTGTTATTCTTTGATTATTTTCAATAAATGTCTTTGTTCATCGAGTTTAGGCACCTTAAGTTCGATGACTTCTTTCACTGCAAATCCACTTGGAATATGTTGCATTTCTTCATCATTTAACTGGCCTTTAAGCGCATAAAACTGCCCATGTTCGGCGGGTAAATGATGGCACCAAGTGAGCATATCTTGGATTGAAGCAAATGCACGACTTAATACGCCGTCAAATTTTTGCTCTGGTTGATAAGCTTCTACGCGGCTTTCAACCGAACTGATGTTATGTATGCCTAGTTCAAAGGACACTTGTTTTTGAAAACGAATGCGTTTACCTAAGCTGTCCAATAACACAAATTGTTTATCGGGATTCATAATCGCTAACGGGATCCCAGGTAAACCAGGTCCTGTGCCTACATCGATAAAACGTTCACCTTGTAGATGTTTTGAAACCACTAAGCTGTCCATGATATGGCGGATCAACATGGCTTCGGGATCTCTCACCGATGTCAGGTTATAGGCTTTATTCCATTTGTTGAGCATGCCAACAAAATCAATTAGTTGTTTTTTTTGCTCGGCGGTTGCGGGCAAATTAATTTTGGCAAAATAAGCCTCTAACTGGGCAGATAACACTGAGCAACCTCAACAAAGATACGATTATGAACGCGAAGGCTATTATGAAGCCCGAAAACGATGAAGGGAAGCCTGAATGCTTCCCTTCTATGACCTAAGCAGCGATTAAGCTAGCTTTTACGCACTCTTACGTAATAAGCCACGCTTTTTAAGGTGAACCAACAAAATTGAAATAGCCGCAGGGGTAATACCAGAGATCCGTGATGCTTGACCTATGGTTTCAGGTTTGTGGTTATTTAACTTTGCAATCACTTCGTTCGACAAGCCTGGTACTTCTTTGTAATCGAGCGTCAAAGGTAAGCCTGTGTTCTCATTACGCACGGCTTTGTTGATCTCTTCCTGCTGACGTTGAATGTAGCCAGAGTACTTCACTTGGATCTGAACTTGCTCAGCCGCCTGTGGATCTTCAAGTCCAGGACCAAAACCTTCAATTTGCATTAACTTGCTGTAATCCATTTCTGGACGACGCAGTAACTCTTCAAATGACGCTTCACGCGAGATCGGCGTATTCAAATGTGGATTCAACGCATGGATCAAAGGTGAATTTGGATGCACCCATTGGCCACGCAGTCTTTGCAGTTCAAATTCAATGGATTCTAACTTCTCACTAAATGCCGCCCAACGAGTGTCATCGACTAAGCCAAGTTCGCGACCCTTGGCCGTTAAGCGAATGTCGGCGTTATCTTCACGGAGTAATAAGCGATATTCGGCACGGCTAGTAAACATGCGGTACGGTTCTTTGGTACCTAAAGTCGACAGATCGTCAACCAGCACCCCAAGATACGCTTCGTCACGGCGTGGACACCAAGCTTCTTTGCCTTGCACTTGCAAAGACGCATTCATGCCTGCTAATAAACCTTGAGCACCTGCTTCTTCATAACCTGTAGTACCGTTTATTTGGCCAGCGAAGAATAACCCGTTGATCGTTTTGGTTTCTAGTGAGTTTTTAAGATCCCTTGGATCGAAATAATCATATTCGATCGCATAACCTGGACGCACTATTTCGGCGTTTTCCATACCTTGGATCGAACGCACTAAATTCAACTGTACATCGAAAGGTAAACTAGTTGAGATCCCGTTAGGGTAGATCTCATTGGTATTTAAGCCTTCAGGTTCGATGAAGATCTGATGCGAAGATTTGTCCGCAAAGCGGTGGATCTTGTCTTCAATCGATGGGCAGTAACGTGGGCCTATACCCTCGATTACGCCAGAATACATTGGACTTCTGTCTAAACCACCACGAATAATTTCATGGGTTTTCTCATTGGTATGAGTGATCCAGCAAGAAATTTGCTTTGGATGGTGACTGACATCGCCCATAAACGACATCACAGGCAATGGAGAATCGCCTTTCTGTTCAGCCATTTGAGAAAAATCAATCGTGTTTGCATCGATACGTGGTGGGGTACCCGTTTTTAAACGGCCTACACGGATCGGTAATTCACGTAAACGATTGGCTAAAGCAATGGCTGGTGGATCGCCTGCACGGCCACCGCTGTAGTTCTCTAATCCTATGTGGATTTTGCCGCTTAAGAATGTACCAGTTGTTAATACAACTGCTGGAGATTCAAAAGCTAATCCCATTTGAGTCACTACGCCAACAACTTGATGATTTTCAACAATTAAGTCATCAACGGCTTGTTGGAAAATACGTAAATTAGGTTGGTTTTGTAATATGTTTTGGATCTTTTGACGATACAAGGCACGGTCAGCTTGTGCACGTGTTGCTCGTACAGCTGGGCCTTTGCTTGAATTCAAGGTTCTAAATTGGATCCCTGCATAATCGGTTGCGATCGCCATTGCACCACCTAAGGCGTCAATTTCTTTCACTAGGTGGCCTTTGCCTATGCCACCGATCGCTGGATTACATGACATTTGTCCTAACGTATCGATATTGTGCGTTAGTAATAATGTTCTTGATCCCATTCTTGCTGCAGCCAACGCGGCTTCAGTTCCGGCATGACCACCACCAACAACAATAACATCAAACCGTTCATGAAAATGCATGCCACTACCTTCAATTGCTAAGAGACTCAGTACGAGCCGAGTATTTTAGCATTTGCTTTGCGCTAGGTGAATGATCATTTTACCTTGATCGATCGAGATGCTCCGGACTAATAGATCTTAAGATCTTTATATAGATCTTCTTATTATGTTTACTATTAAGATCGCATTTTTCTGTGTATAACCCAAATTAAGTATATAAATCATTAATTAGCGCGATCTTGATCCTGTGATCTGATCGCGATCTAACGCCATTAAACATGGGGATAGATCGCCTACTTATCCACAAGGCGGATCATTAAGCAGATCGGACTGTGAATAGTACAGAGGTTGATCAGATCTAAATAATATCTTATCCACATGTTTATACTTTAAATAAGTAAATTGTGGATAAATAGGATCTAAACTGTACATAGATCTCGACCTTATCCAATAAGCGATCTTAAATATCCTGTTGCCATTGTGCTAACCATGCAAGCGCTGGGTCTTCTGGCACTGGATCAAGCTGTACATCGATCTGGATCTTATCCACAAAGGCTTTTGCATCGCAGTCTTGAATCGCTGAAATGAGTTTTTCAGGGCCTTGGCAAAAGGTGTCATAACTTGAGTCGCCAATTGCACATAAGGCAAAGTTCACTTGGCTGAGATCTGGTTTTTGTGCGGTAATTTCGTTGAAAAAGGGCTGGATATTATCTGGAAGATCACCCGCGCCGTGGGTAGATGACACGATAATCCATAGTGCATGGGTGTCGATTTCGCACAGTGTTGGAGTTAAATGCACTTGAACTTGGTGCCCTTGATCCGTTAATTGCGCCATCATTTCGTCAGCAACATACTCTGCACTGCCCAATGTTGTGCCAACTATTACTTCAATCTTTGCCATTATGATTTCTCAGTGTGTTGTTGTTTTTAAAACTAATTTCAATTAAATAGATAGCTCAATGGCTATTATTATGTTCATCATAAAGGAAATGTGGATCGGACCACAGAAGCAATACGTGATTTTTGCAGTTTTTGCATCCTTTATATAATGTTGGTTTGGCTTACATGTTACCTTTAGCTTCTTGATACAAAATTAATATATTTACCAATTTAATTTCATTTTAAATCAAATAATTATAATAGGATGTTCTATGACAACACCCGTAAATGCGCCCCAGTGGCCACGGCAAATTCCTTACATCATCGCCAGTGAAGCTTGTGAACGTTTTAGCTTTTACGGTATGCGGAATATTCTTACCCCATTCTTGATGACAGCACTTTTGTTGTCTATTCCAGAAGAACTACGTGGAACTATGGCTAAGGATGTGTTCCATTCCTTTGTCATTGGAGTGTACTTTTTCCCATTACTCGGTGGTTGGATTGCTGATCGTTTTTTCGGTAAATACAATACTATCTTATGGTTAAGCTTAATTTACTGTGTTGGTCATGCGTTTCTCGCTATTTTTGAACACAGCATTCAAGGGTTTTATACGGGATTATTTTTAATTGCGCTCGGATCGGGTGGGATTAAGCCCTTGGTTTCTTCCTTTATGGGAGATCAATTTGATCAAACCAATAAAACATTGGCGCAGAAAGCGTTTGATCTGTTTTATTTTACGATTAATTTTGGCTCCTTCTTTGCCTCGTTATCTATGCCATTACTATTGAAATATTATGGTGCTGCGGTCGCATTTGGGATCCCTGGTGTCTTGATGTTTATTGCAACTGTGTTCTTCTGGTTAGGCCGCAAACGTTATGTGCATATGCCACCCGAGCCGAAAAATCCCCATGGTTTTTTACCCGTTATTCGTACCGCATTGCTCACTAAAATCGCTGGCCAAGCCAACATAGGTTTAGTGTTAGCTTTAGTTGGGAGCATTTCTGCAGCGTATGCCTTAGTCAATATTCCAACCTTAGGTATCGTTGCTGGTTTGTGCTGTGCGTTAGTGCTCGTGATGGGATTTGTTGGCGCAGGGGCTTCATTGCAACTCGAACGGGCTAGGGGGATCCATCCGGATATCGCCGTTGATGGGGTGCGTTCAGTACTACGGATCTTAATCTTATTTGCGTTAGTGACTCCCTTTTGGTCTTTGTTCGATCAGAAAGCGTCCACTTGGATATTGCAAGCTAATGACATGTCAAAACCGGCATGGTTTGAACCTGCCATGATGCAAGCGTTAAACCCATTATTAGTTATGTTACTGATCCCATTTAATAACTTTGTGTTATATCCGGCGATTGAGCGCATGGGGATAAAGTTAACTGCTTTGCGTAAAATGGGGGCAGGGATTGCCATCACGGGAGTGAGTTGGATAGTCGTTGGTAGCATTCAATTGGTGATGGATGGCGGCTCGGCATTATCAATATTTTGGCAGATTGTGCCCTATGCTTTGCTCACCTTTGGTGAAGTATTAGTTTCAGCCACAGGGCTAGAGTTTGCCTACAGTCAAGCGCCTAAAGCTATGAAAGGCACTATCATGAGTTTTTGGACCTTATCTGTGACTGTCGGTAACTTATGGGTGTTATTGGCGAACGTCAGTGTGAAAAGCCCAGCGGTGACCGACCAAATTGCCCAGACAGGGATCAGCATTACCGCATTTCAGATGTTTTTCTTCGCAGGTTTTGCCATCTTGGCTGCATTGATATTTGCGCTTTATGCAAGGTCCTATCAAATGCAAGATCATTACCGCCACGTCGAATCATGAAGATGGATGGAAATATTCGGTTGTAGATAGAAAATCAGCCCATATTGTATGGGCTGATTTATATGGAACTAATAAGGTTAGTTATTTCCCAATACAGAAAGAGCTGAAAATCTTGCCGAGTAGATCGTCAGAAGTGAAGCGGCCAGTGATCTCTGATAGTGCTAATTGGCACATACGTAGCTCTTCCGCCAGTAGTTCTCCTGCAAGGTAAACCTCTAACTGCTCTTTACCCAATTGCAGGTGTCCTGCGGCTAATTCAAGGGCTTCTAAATGACGACGACGAGCGATAAAGCCACCTTCGAGATTACTCTGATAACCCATAAGTGACTTCAAGTGTTGCTTTAATTCTTCAACACCTAAGCCTGTTTTTGCCGAGATCCGGTAGACGCTATAACCTTGTTCTTCGGTCATCATTAAGTCTTCGCCAGTAAGATCGGCTTTATTACGGATCACTGTCACACCTAAATTGGAGGGCAGGCGATCGACAAAGTCAGGCCAAATAGCATGGGGATCGACGGCGGCAGTTGTCGTTCCATCCACCATAAATAGCACGCGATCGGCGCTGTTTATCTCATTCCATGCGCGTTCAATACCAATTTGTTCTACTGTATCAGTGGTATCACGCAGGCCTGCGGTATCTATAATGTGTAGTGGCATACCATCTAAATGGATATGTTCACGTAATACGTCGCGTGTTGTACCGGCTATTTCAGTCACAATGGCCGACTCTTTACCTGCTAACGCATTCAGTAAGCTCGATTTTCCGGCATTAGGGCGACCTGCTATCACGACTTTCATGCCTTCGCGGATGATAGAACCTTGTTTAGCACTGGCTTGCACTAGGTCGAGTTTGTCGATGATTTTATAGAGAGCATTGGCAATTTTTCCGTCACTTAAAAAATCGACTTCTTCATCGGGGAAATCAATCGCGGCTTCAACGTATAAACGCAGGTTAGTGACTTGGTCCACTAGCTCGTGGACTTCCTTAGAAAATTCACCTTGTAGTGATTGCAGCGCACTTTTGGCTGCTTGCTCACTGGTGGCGTCGATAAGGTCGGCAATGGCTTCGGCTTGGGTTAAGTCGAGTTTATCGTTCATAAAGGCTTGTTCGCTGAACTCGCCTGGTTTTGCGATACGAATGCCACCGACTTCCATTACCCGTTTGATCAGCATATCGAGGACGATTTGGCCGCCGTGGCCTTGAAGTTCCAGTACATCTTCGCCGGTAAAGGAATTAGGTCCTTTAAAGAATAGCGCTATGCCTTGGTCTATCACTTGGCCCGATGCACTTTTAAAATCGCAATAATCGGCATATCGGGTTTTAGGAAGATGACCTAATACGGCCATAGCGACATCACTGGCTTTGTCGCCTGAAATTCGAATGATGCCTACGCCGCCACGTCCGGGCGCGGTGGCTTGAGCCACAATAGTGTCAGTTGTCATGGAAATACCCACCAAACTAATATCTACTAAATCATGTAAAGGAAAAGGCGGCCAATTAAGCCGCCTTTTAGTGTCATGCGTTCACATTAATCTGTAACGATGCGCTAGAGTCTTGGAAATCTTAGGCTTATTTTAAGCCTTTTTTCTCAAGACCTGCATAAATAATCTTCTGCTGCGTGATAGCAACTATGTTACCCACTAACCAGTACAGTACTAGACCTGCTGGGAACCAGAGGAAGAATACGGTAAAGATCACTGGCATCCATTGCATCATTTTCACTTGCATAGGGTCCATAGTCGGTGCAATAGGTTGCATCTTCTGCATCACAAACATAGATACGCCCATCAGCAACGGTAATATGTAGTAAGGATCTTGTACCGATAAATCGTGGATCCACAACATAAATGGTGCGTGACGTAATTCGAAGCTTTCTAACAATACCCAGTACAAGGCAATGAAGATTGGCATCTGTAAAATAATAGGTAAACAGCCACCCATAGGGTTAACTTTTTCTTTCTTATACAGTTCCATCATGGCCTGACCCATCTTTTGACGGTCATCACCAAAGCGTTCTTTCAAGTCAGTCAGTTTAGGTTGCAGGTTACGCATTTTCGCCATTGAGGTGTACTGCGCTTTTGTCAGCGGGAACAGTAAACCACGAACGGTTAAGGTGATCAGAATAATCGCCACACCCCAGTTACCGACGAATGATTGATAGAACATCAATAACCAGTGGATTGGTACGGCTAACCACCATAGGAAGCCGTAATCGACCACTAGGTTTAAGGTATCAGAGATGGCTGACAGTGCTTTTTGATCCTTAGGACCGACATAGAACTGTGAGCTAATTTCTTGGGTCGCACCAGGTGCAATATCATGTACCGCGCCGCGGAAACCAATATTGGCTAAACCGCCCGCACTGACACTAGAGAAAATAGTGTTGCTGTCGGTAGCCGGTGGGATCCACGCCGAAACGAAGTAATGTTGTAGCATGGCAGCCCAACCACCCAACGTTGCTTGGTTCAGGTTGCTTTTCGCCATGTCATCAAATTTGTATTTCTCATAACGCACATCTTGCGTAGAGAATGCGCCGCCACGATAGGTAGGCATCATCATGCTGCTTTCAGACGGTTTAATCGTTTGTTTAATTTGACCGTACATTTGAACTTGCAGCGGAGCAGCTGAAGTATTGTTGATTTTATAGTCAACATCTACGTTGAACTTACCGCGATGGAATACAAACACTTTAGTGTATGTCACGCCATTATCGCCGACATAAGTTAACGGTACTTCTAAAGTGTCTTGACCTTCGGCTAAGGTATATTCAGTCGCTGCAGTGCTAAATGTGGCACGGCCTTTGGCGCTGCTGTCGATACCATCGCGACCTATAAGGCCGCTCTGGGCGATATAAGTGAAATCTTTCGTTTGCTCAAGCAACACGAAGGGTTGATCTTTATCCTGTTCCATCTTGTGCGAAACTAACGCAGCAAAAACGATGTCACCACCGATTGGATTAATTTGAACGTCCAATTGGTCTGTTTTCACTGTAATCAGTTTGCTGGTTGCTGTCACTGCTGCAGGAACACCTGTATCAGCTTCTGGAACATCGGCACTGTGTGAGCTTGCCGCGTTCGCCACTAAGGACGATTCGGTTGCAACGGGTTTAGGAGCTTTGTCTGCTTGCCACTGTTGCCACAGCAAAAAGCTGACAAACAGTAGTCCTATGAGCAATATATTGCGTTGAGATTCCATAGCCTATTTATTACACCTGTCATTTTTAGGGGGGACGGGATCACTACCGCCGGGATGTAAAGGGTGACATTTTAATATGCGTTTCAATGCAAACCAACAACCTTTCGCGGTTCCATGCACTTTTATTGCTTCAATAGCATAGTGAGAGCAGGTGGGATTGAAACGGCATCGAGGGCCCAGTATAGGGCTTATGAATACTTGATAGCCACGAATTAACGTGGTCGCTAGCCATTGTAGCGGCGACTGAGTTTGCGCCATAGCTTTTCTATCAATTTGTTGATTTCAGCGTTTTCCATTTCCATCACGCCATTTCTGACAAGCACAACAATATCAAGATTAGGAATGTCGTGTTGATTTAAGCGAAAACTATCTCTTATCACGCGCTTAATACGGTTACGTTGATTGGCGCGTTTTACATAGCGTTTGGCAACAGTAAGGCCCATACGCGGATGTTGTTCCGTGTTAGGAATAGCGAGCAAGGTAATTTCAGCAGAAGATGCTTTGATGGGATTGGAAAATACAGATTTAAATTGCGCGGGAGTTAACAAACGTAACTCCCGCGAAAAGGTATAGCTAGTCAACTAGTTACCTACTTATTAAGCAGATAAACGAGCGCGACCTTTCGCACGACGACGTGCAAGCACCTTACGGCCGCCTACAGTAGCCATACGAGCGCGGAAGCCGTGAGAACGCTTGCGC
>Ga0208643_1000419_pt1 | contig 28781 bp, 20 predicted proteins | sample VirMetDEL_Nov_12_FD_184516 | JGI IMG/M metagenome (GOLD analysis project Ga0208643, IMG submission 184516) | Aqueous microbial communities from the Delaware River and Bay under freshwater to marine salinity gradient to study organic matter... | ecosystem: Environmental > Aquatic > Marine >...
CCCTGCAACCGGGATATCTATAAAAGGCGACTCATTTGATATATCGGGGCTAATTTCTTCGCAAAACAATTACACTATGTTTATCTCGGCTACTGTTGGCGGAGATGGGGGAGGAAGTGGTAACGTATTAGGAGCTGACTACTTTATATCGATTTTAGGAGCAGGCAGTAAAGTTTACGAAATATACGATGATACGGGGTTTAATGCCTTCGAATTTGCAAGAATCAATTACATAGACTGTACTGATTTAGGAGATATATATAACTACAGACAAGGATTAGAAGAAGGAACTGGTCGCTTTGGAGGCTCTCCATCGTTAACGCTTCACGGATTGTGGCGAGGTGGTTATAGAATTACGACTTCAATAGTTAGAGGCTTATCGGGTATGATGACTAAACCACTATTTAAAGAAGGTTTAATCTTTCAAATGAATTCAAGATTCCTAACAGATATAAATTGTGATTTACCAACGTTAGCACCATTTTGTGATTTTAAAACGTTCAATTTCCCCAACCCTAGTACGGTGCAACTTAAAGGCGCTATCTTTACGAGGGACGATGCTTTTAATCCTAGCGATACTAATATACTCCCTAACTTAACAGCTTCTGATTTAGCTTGTGATTGGGATAACAATATAGGTATTCCTAATACTTTCGTAGGAGGAGCTTTAAATAACGAAACAGAGGTTCAAACAGTAATAGTGAATCAAGGGGAAGCAGTAGACTTAAACGGAACTTTTGCGACTATAGATTTACAACACTTTGATAGCCCAGCAAATGGTAGACTAAGACACATAGGTATTAATCCAAGAGAGTTTATAGTTAATTGGGATTTCTTAATAGACGGAAAAGATAACGATAACTACGAATTATTCTTAATAAAGATAGATACTCAAGCTAATGTGACTGTAGAGTATGCTCAAGTAAGAACAGTTAATAATTTTCAAGGGGGTAGAGACGTAGGTATTTGGTCTGGCCAAACTTCTGTTATATTAAATCAGAATGATATTGTATTTTGGCAGATAGCAAACCTATTAGATAACGATAACTGTACCTTAGAGCAAGACTCATCTTGGTCTGTAAAAGAAAGGTAGAACATAACGGTTTTTATATATACATATATTAAGGGTACCTAAAACAGATGCCCTTTTTTAGTGAGTATATTTTCAGTATCTTTGTTTAAAAATAAAATAACACAATATGCCACCTAAAAGAAAAGCACGAGCATCCTTATCAAAGTCCGCTAAATTTTACAGGGACAACCCAACAGCTAGGCGCAAGAAGGCCGCTAAAGATAAAAAGATAAACGCTAGACCAGAGCAGAAGAAAAAGAGAAGAGAGTCCGGAAGAGCTAGAACAAAGGCTAAATCTGAGGGCAGAAGTATAGAAGGGAAAGATTACGACCACAAACAAGGTAGATTCATTAGTTCTAAAGACAACAGAGGACAAGCAGAAAAATCAAGATTAAAAGGGTCAAAAAGAAAATAACACATAGAATACAATCTCCACAATGGGAAGAATTAAGAATGATAACTTATATATAATTGATAGTCCTACGTCGAAGTTTGACAAGGTAATAGGCTCTGACGCTGATAATTCGGGGAGAACTAAGAACTACTTATTAGGAGAGTTATTCGCTTTATTCAACACATTAAGCGGTGGGGGAGTGTTTAGCTATACTTATACACCAAACTTATCAACCTTAGATACAGTAGAAGGTTTGTTTGCTACAAATGATTCAGAGGCAGACCCAGACGGTGTAAACTTGTTGAGGTTTAGTCGAACTGACTTGTTTGGCAATGACTTAAGAACTCTAGTAGAGAACTATAACAATAACTCTGACGGAGTAGTATTAAAAGTAACAAGTGAGATCGACCCTAACCTAATATGTGCATATACTATTACGGGTATAAATGTAGACACTAATTGGGTTGAGATATCTGTACTAAGACATAAAAATTTAAACACACTTACATTTGAAGCTGATAAAAACTTCTCCCTAACTTTTGACCTAGTCAACCTTAATGGGTTTGGTGGTGGAGGAGGAGCTACGAACACATCTCAACTAGTTAATGATGGAGAAGATGGTATTAACCCATTTATCTCTTTACAAGACCTTATAACCGACCATACGGCTTTATCTAATATTGGGTTAAATACACACGACCAAATAGATTCCCATATAGCTGACGGAACAATACATTTTACAGAGGCTTCTATAAACATAACAGAGTCTCAAATATCTGACTTACAAAGCTACCTATTATCAGAGGTAGACCCGGTATTTACTGCTTGGTTAGCAACGTCACCCAATATCTCAAGCTTCACTAATGATATAGGCTACTTAACTAGTTTTTCAGAGTTAGACCCTATATTCACAGCATCACCAGCATTCGGCATAACCAATACAAACATAACAAAGTGGGACACAGCTTTTGGATGGGGTAACCATGCTTTAGGTGGATACTTAAAAATAACAGACGTAGACACGTTTGCTGAATTAGATGGGTTTATATCCGATGCCTTTTTAGTTAAACAAGGAGACAATGTATCTGTATTTACAAACGACGCAGGCTACTTAACTAGCTACACAGAAACAGACCCTATATTCTTAGCATCTCCGGCAGGAGGAATACTAGCCGGTGACATAACAAATTGGGATAACGCTGTTGGTTGGGGAGACCACGCAGGACTATATGTAGGACTTACTGGTAACGAGTCAGTAAGTGGTCTAAAAACCTTTGCCAATACCATATATACAGGGGGCAACATAAGGATACTAACAACAGGAAATAAACTAGAATTTGGAAACTCAAATGTAGCAATAAAGAGGTCTTCAAATAATTTAGAATTAGGGGGGTACGATAAAATCATATTTAAATCATCAAATACCACCATCGAGTCTCAAACAGAAAGGATGCGTATTATCTCAACAGGTAACGTAGGTATAGGGACGACTAGTCCAACAGAAAAACTAGACGTAAGTGGTAACATTAAGTTATCGGAAACGGCCGCAACCACAGATACAGATAAATTTGCAGTATTAGATACTGGTTTAATAAAATACAGAACAGGGTCACAAGTACTAAGTGATATAGGAGGAACAAGCGAAACATTATCACAAAACATATCATTTGGGGAGAGCTATGCTTCAAACTACAGGTCAAGGGTACTAGACGCCGGTGGGACATTCTTCCCAAGACCTTTAGGTTATGAGATTGGGTTAATAGAAGAGCAAAATTTATTTAAAAAGGCAAAATTAACTCTACTACCAAGTGGTGTAGGAGTTGGGAGTTTATATAACGTAAAACCTAAAAACGATACATTTGATTTTACAAGAAGTTCAACAGGTACTTATGTAGATGAAGATGGGTTTATAGTAGTAGCATCATCAAACACACCAAGATTAGATTATAGCGATGGAGGTTATCCTAGTTTATTGCTAGAGCCAGAAAGAACTAATTTAATTATTTCTTCAGAAGGTTTTACAGTTCCTGAAGGCTGGAGTAATACAAGATTATTAGCAGTACCTAACTCAACTGTATCGCCTAACGGTACTATGGACGGAACTAAACTTGTAGAAAATACCGATTTAAATAGTAGAAATATTGCAGAGTTGATGACTTCAACAGGCGCTGGAGATACTGTGGTTGGGTCTGTATTTGCAAAAAAAGCAGACTACGATTACATTATGATAAAAATTATTGACAATGCTGCAAATGTTAACGGAGGACTTAATTATTACAGAGTATCTTTCAATATTGCAAATGGAACTTTTAATGCTGAGGCACCTGTCAACTCACCTATTAATCCATTTTACAATATAGAAGATTACGGTAGTGGCTGGTATAGGATTTCAGTAGGATTAACAAAAAAAAATAATGCTGTAAGAACTGATTTTGAAATACAATTAGTTAGCAGTGATACAAATGTTGCTAATCCTGTTTATCAAGGAGATGGAGTTAGTGGTACTTACATTTGGGGTGCACAAGTAGAACAAGGCTCTTACGCAACATCTTACATACCAACTAACGGAAGCGCAGTTACTAGATTAGCAGAAACTTGTACTGATGCTGGTAACGCTTCTACGTTTAACGATAGCGAGGGGGTTTTATTTGCAGAAATATCGAGTCCCACCAATGATGTAATAAGTAGTTATATTTCCATATCTGACGGAACATTCTCTAATAGGTTATCTATATTATTCTCTACCGGAACTAATGTATTACGAACATTTTTATTCTTAGGTGGTGTATCACAGTTCAGTATTACAACAACAGCCTTCAACATAACAGAATTTAATAAAATAGCTATTAAATACAAAACAAACGATTTTGCAATGTGGGTTAACGGTGTTAAAATAGCAGCTGGTACATCAGGAAATACATTTCCTATTGGTACACTAAATAAACTTTCATTTTCAGAGATAAATGCAAATAGTGGTAAATTTATTGGTAAATGTAAGCAACTACAGTACTTCGACACAGCATTAACAGATGATGAATTGATAACACTTACTAAAATCTAATATATTTAATACAAGATGGGGATGGTTAAGGATATGGATTACGCTAATGGCCTATTAAAGAGTATAATATAATAAAAGAGGAAATAAGTAAAACTTTAACAAAGGGGTCAAAAACAAGCAAAGTTTTTTTACTTAACTTTGTATATAACAATAGAACAAAAATGAGAACATTTGAGGTACAAAATAAGGTTATGATTCACTTAGACGCAATTAAAATATACTTATTTAATTCGGTAGCCTTTCTATCAACTATTACAGCTATTGATAGCCTCCTTAAAATAGCTTTATTAGCAGCATCAATTATATACACCATTGTAAAAATAGTTGCAGTGGTTAAAAATGATTTAAACATTACGTTAAACAAGACTAAAGGGGACAAAAAGAATCCAGCGGAGGTAAAAGAAGAAATAAAAAAGAAAGATGAAAAGTAGACTCACAGCTTGGAAAACAACTATACTAGGGTTAGCCCTGCTAATAGCCTCTTTGGCTTACGTGTACTACACAGAAAATGCAGATAAATTTATATTCTTTGGTATGTTAATATCTGGTATATCCCTTTTATTCAGTCCGGACACTTACATAAACTCCCTAAAAAGCTTATTAGTTAAACTAACAAGTAAAGCAGAGAAAATAGAAATAGAAGATGAAATTAACTAAAAACTTTAAGCTGTCAGAATTCCAATGTTCCTGCGGGTGCGAGATGCCGAATAACGTCTTAAAGAATATAAAAGAGTTAGCAGAAAATCTACAAACAATAAGGGACGCTATTGATGAACCCCTACACCTAACCAATGCTTACCGATGTAAAAAGAAAAACAAGCAAGTCGGGGGAGTTAAAGACAGTCAACATTTGCTAGGTAAAGCAGCTGATATTAAAGTTAAAAAGTTTACCCCACGAGAGTTAGCTAACGCTATTGAACACTACATTAATAAAGGCTACATTGATGAGGGGGGTGTAGGAAGATACAACACCTTTACTCACTACGACATAAGGGGAACTAAAGCTAGATGGAACAATGAAAGATAGAACACCGGAGTTTTTAATAGCAGTAGCAATAGGTATGGCAATTATGTTTTTCATAAGAAAGCCACAAATAAAAGAAATAAAAGTTCCTTTCAGAGTAGAGGTAGAAGTACCTGTAATAGAGAAGCAATTTGATACTGTCTACGAAATAAAAGAAGTTATAAAAAGGGAAGAGGTAGTAGATAAAAAACTTATAGAAGAGTACAAGAAAGCAAACGATTCTTTAAAGGCAGCCCTATTTAATAGCGCTATTACTGTCAGAGATTATAGACAGGTGTTTGAAGACTCAACAATAACAATAACAGTAAATGCTAAAGTAACAGGGACACTAAAATCTTTAGTAGCTGAATATAAAACTAAGCCTAAAATATTAGTGGCAGACGGTGAATTGACAGTAGAAGTGCCAGACTACAGTAGGGCTGTAAGTGTTTACGGAGAATTGGGTATGCCAGCCATCCAAGGCTCACAAGCTCCCCCAGTACTAAAAATAGGTTTTGATATATCTAATAAAAAAGATTGGATATGGGGTGGCTCATACGATACGGAAAAAAGAGTTTGGTTAAAAATAGGTAAAAAATTTAATTTCTAATGGGTAGAATAAAAAACGAGAGTTTATATATACTTGACCAAACAGTAAGCGGAAACGACCGTTTAATTGGGTCAGATGGCGATAACTTAAAGAAGACAAAAAACTTTAGTGTTGACGACCTACTAGGTTATTTTCAGAACAATAACCCAACTGACTACGTGTTACCAATAGCTAGTCCATCAACATTAGGTGGAATTAAAATAGATGGCACCACGCTAGTAATAGACCCAGAAGGGATATTAAGTGCATCAACACCTTTAGACTCAGTTACAACAGAGGGTAATATAAGCTCAACAAATATAATTATAGACCCCTTAAGCTCCTCAACAAGGCCTTTCAATGAGAACTTAACAGTAAGAGCTAACCCAACCGGAACTAACAACGTATCAGCGGCGGTATTTGATGTAGTAAGAGCTCCATCAGCCACCTCAGCCTCTAGTGCAACATACGGAATGTATTCAAGAATTAAAAGCGAATCCACATTTGAAGATGGCGGTGTAATAGCGGCAATCTCAACTGGAGATTATGCGGGCTCAGGCGGAGCTTTCTACGTATATGGCACTCTTGCAGACTCTAGGGTTACAGGTTCAGGTGACGTAGGATTCGTAATAGGTGACTCTACTAGGGCTAAGTCACTGGGCACAGAGACCAACACAATAACTATGATGAGAGGAGCTAGTTTCTTGGCTCAATTAGATAATATTAATTCGACCGTATTAGACATACAAGGCTTCCACTCAACTATAAGCCTAGACGGAGGTACCGCAACAAACGCATTCGTAGCCCTATTGGATTTCGACTATACCGGCGGAAGTATAACCGGTGATTTTGCTTATATTCAAATACAAGAAGACGCATTTGATTACTCGTCTATTGTGGCAGGAGACGCTAGAGCTATAAACTCTAAGTCAGCTCTACCATCTAAGTTTGTAGGTAGTATAGAAGCAAGTAAGTTTATAGTGGCCGGCAAGACTTCTAATGACATATTGACGGGGGACGGAACAACAGTTAGTTTTACAAACTTAAACGCTGATACAGTAGATGGAATTGACGGAGGAAGTTTCTTACGAAGTGACGCTCCTGACCAAAAGACATCAGGTGACTTAGTGATGAATAATAATATCAAGTTAAGGTTCAGTACTATTTCAAACAGTGGGTTAGAGATATATCATGATAACACTAACACTTATTTTGATATACGTAATTCTAAACCACTTATTATTAGGGATACAACTACAGAGGTAGCTAGATTTACTGCCGACGGATTAGACGTTACGGGGGTAATAAGTACAGAAGGATACACAGTAGCAACACTGCCCGCTGGAACACAAGGAGACAGAGCATACGTAACAGATGCAACAGCACCAACGTACTTAGGTACATTAACGGGTGGAGGAGCAGTAGCTTGCCCAGTATTCTATGACGGAACAAATTGGATAAGCGGATAAGATATAAGGGGAGTTAACACTCCCTTTTTTTATGCCTTATTTTTTCGTATATTTGCCTATCATAACTAAACTAAATAAAATGAAAGGTAATATCAGAAAGATTATAGTTGGGGACAACTACACTTTTAATATCAAGTATGTTAAAGGTTCTGTATATAGGGTAGGAACAAGAAAATGTGAACTCGTTGAAATCCTAGTGAACTCAGATGAAACTGAGATAGATTTATACGTAAATGACGGGAACTCAACATTTATTTGGAAAACCATAAAATCAAAGCCATTAGAGGTTGAGTACGACGTAAACTTCAAATAAAATGAAAGCTACATTCTATTTTGTTGTAGAGGTCGAGGACTCCTATAACAACACTCTAAAACTTCAAAACGGTTTAGAGGTAATGGTTAACAACACCATAGATAGCGTAGAACACATAAATAGGGTAGGAAAAGTTATATCAGCTCCAAGAGGAACAAAATCCTCAGAGGGGGATATGATACTATTTCATCACAACATTTGCAGAGACTCTTGGGGATTCAAAGGAACAAAAAGAACAAGTATGTTTCAGATATCACCCAACCACTACTTTGTCCCAATACCTGAGATATTTATGATTAAGAGGGTTGATAGTGATACGTGGGAGGCATTAGACCCTTTCGTATTTATTAAACCTATACCTGCTCCTGTTCACAGATTACAGAATGGACTGGAGGTTGTACAAAATGATTATAAAGGAATGGACGAAGCCGTGGGTGAAGTAGCCTTTGTAAATAAAACACTAGAAATGCAAGGAGTAAAGAATGGAGATTTAATCACGTTCGAAGAATACTCACAACACGAATATATAATTGAAGGAGAGCTTTATTACAAAATGAAAACCTCTGATATACTAGCAGTAGTAGAATAGATGAAAGGGCTCTCAAGCGACATACAAAAAGGATTAGACGTAATCATCGAAGGTTTAAACTACGAATTAGAAGTAGAATTAATTGAACCGGAGAAGATTAAATCTGCTATGGAGTCAAAGCTAGAATCTTTCAGAATAGCTAAAGAACTTCTCCTAAAATGGCATTCAAGCCCCAACAAGCCCTCTCAAGCGAAGTTTGAGATTTATGTAGGTAAGATTATCCATTCAGGACAAACGTCGTTAAAAACGTTGTCTGAGGCTCTAGGAGCATCCATTGACTACGAAAACCTAGACGCGTCTAAGCACAAGACAGCTATGCAGGCCAAATTAGTTATACTTAAGAGTATTAACGAAATGGAGTCATCTATATCTGAATTAACAGTTCAACTAGAAACAGGTACAGTTAACTTAAAGGAGTCTGAATTTAAAAGGGGGTATGCGGAGAAGTTTGCTTATCAAGAGTTTTACCCAGAAGCTAATTATTACAAGGGCTACGACCAAACAGAAGGCGTTATTAATATAGACCCACACTCAACTAAGGGAGAGATATTTGAGTTAGATGGATTAAAGGTACAAATACCGGAAGCCCCTAGAAACAAAAAGGACATACTATTTTGGGATAAGAAAAGAAAAGACCAATATTGGCAGAGAGAGCCTTTACCACAAGGTTGTACACCTGACAATGCTGAACCTTTTGCAGATTACATATTAGACCAATTCAAAAAAAGAAGAGAAGGGGTATGGTTCTATAACAATGGAGAGCCTACTTGGTTGTCACCAAAACATTGGTTTCAGCTGCAATGGGGGAGAATGATGGACGACGGTATTTACCCCTCTTATAGAGACGCACAAAGAAAACTGTTTTACCATAAAGAGGCCTGTTACATAGATGATATGTGTATGGGTCAAATATTCTTAAAGTCCCGTCAAACTGGTTATACCTATGGTATGATGTCTGACTCTATTAATATGATTACTTCCCGTAAGAATATTACAACTGGCCTTACGTCTATGACAGATGATGATGCTAGAAAAGCTTTCGGCAAGATGGTGTACACATTCCAAGAATTACCATTCTTCTTTCAGCCTATAGTAAAAGGTAGAGCTGATTCACCTAACCAATTAGTTTTCGCTAAGCCATCAGATGCCTCTAAAGAAAGTAAGAAAAAGAAAGAGTTAACGACTGATGGGTATCTAAACAGCTCAACTGATTTTCAAGCCACTAAAGTAAAAGCTTATGATGGTCAGCATATGAAATTGTATATAGGTGACGAGAGTGCTAAATGGGATAGAGCAGATTATATTGAGCATTTAAACACATTACTACCAACTACATTCCGTGGTGGTAGAGTTGTAGGTAAAGTTTTCTTAGGTTCTACTATGGGTAAATTAGACTCCGGTGGTGAATCATTCAAAGTATTATACTTAAACTCAAAGACAACAGACAGAAAAGAATCTGGGTATACCTCAACAAAGTTATACTCTTATTTTATGCCTGCTCACACTAACTACGAATTCTGTATAGACAAGTATGGCAAGTGTTGGGAAGAAACCCCGCCAAAAGGTACAATGAATATCTTTGGTAAAGAAGTAAAAAAGGGTTCAATACAATCTATAAAAGAGCTTTATGAGGATGCTAAACAACAAGGTGAAGTAGCTCTTAACTCTGCTTATAGGGCTTTCCCTATGACAGAGAACCACGCTATGCGAGATGAAGCAGAATCGTGTGTATTCAATTTAGGTAAACTAACCGACCAAGATGATTACAATGATGGGTTAGCAGAATACAAAAGATACACAAGAGGTAACTTTGAGTGGGAGAACGAAGTAAGATTCAGTAGAGTAGTATTTTACCCAGACCCAAGAGGGAGGTTCAAAGTAGCTTGGATGCCAAGTGTAGTTGACAACACATTAGGCTTACAAAACAATGTAGTAAACAATAGGGGTTATTATTCCCCAATGAATGATTTTGGCTGTATAGGGGTTGACTGTTATGGTAGTTACACTAAAGGTAAAAACAAACAATCTAGGGGTGCGGCACACCTATATTTAAGAGCAAATAATAAGGGAGCACCCCAAAATAAATTTATATTTGAATACCTAGACAAGCCCGCTACACAAGATGTTTTTAACGAAGATATACTAAAAGCTGCTTGGTTTTATGGTATGCCAATACTAGCCGAGAATAACAGAAGAGATTTTGTGAGATACACATACTTAGCTAATTGTAGAGGTTTCAATATGAATAGGGTTGACAAACATATAACTCAACTAAGTGGTGACGACTTGACACTAGGGGGACAACCAATGACGGGTCAAGATATACTAACGTCCCACGAGAACTCTATAAGAACTTTCATACAAAGAAGAGTTGGTGTAGCTAATGATGCAGAGAGTACGAAGTTTAGGACGGAAGGAGAGATGGGCGATATGCCTTTTGAAGAGACTATTAGAGACTGGATGAAATTTGACCCGAGTAACCGTACAGCGTTTGATGCTACAATATCCTCGGGTTTAGCAATAATGGGTACAGAGAGAGAAAAGTATGTGCCACAGCGTAAAAAAACGGAACCGAAAAAATATGTACCTTTGCTCAAGAAGTATAGCACTACAGGAGACATAGGTACTTTCATAACAAAAAGATAAATGGCTAAATACGAACACTTAAAAATGTCTAGCAACTCGGGCAGACCAAACCCACTTGCTTCAACAGAAGAAAAGGAGACAGATAATTATGGGCTTAAAATGGCAAAGCTTATTGAATACGAGTGGTTTTATATAAAATCAGACGGAGCCAATAATAATTATATGGACAAAAGGCAGAAGTTTGACAAATTGCGAAGGTACGCTAGGGGAGAACACTCAACTGACTTGCATAAAAAACTGATTACAGATGGTACAGATGGAGAATCGTATACTAATTATGATTTCAGACCTATCCAAGTGCTACCTAAGTTTATAAAATTAGTCGTTAATCAAATGCTAGAACGTTTATATGAAATAGACGCCCAAGCTGTTGATGGAATATCCCAAGGTTTAAGGGACGAGTACAAAGAGATACTAGAGAGAGCAATGGTTAATAAAACCTTGCTACAAGATGCTAAAAACCTATTAGGGGTTGACTTAATGCCGGAAGGAGAGATTCCCAATTCTCAAGAGGAGCTTAACCTACATATGAGACTAGGCTACAAGCCCTCAATTGAAATAGCTATAGAGGAGGCTATAAAATACACATTAGAACTAAACGAGTACGACGAGATACAAAAAAAACTGCTTAGAGACCTTGTTGAAATAGGAGTCTGCGCTTTACACCATAGCACAGATCCAGTTAAAGGCATAGTTGTAGAAGAAGTAGACCCTGCCGATATGGTATGGGCTTACCCAACCAAAAGCAACTTCAACAATGTAAATTATTTTGGTCACGTAAAAAGAATGACTGTAAATGAGTTACAGAGGATTGCGGGTAGAAAGTTTAGCGATGAAGAAATATTAGGATTTAAAAATGTATCTTCCGATTGGCAAGGCTACAACCACATCTCAAATGAGTTTTGGTACAGAGGAGAAGATTTATCATCTTGGATGGTAGACGTACTATTCTTCACTTTTAAGTCCAACAAAGTAGAGAGATACAAGAAAAAATACAGAAAAGATGGCTCTTATGCTATAACAAAGAAGAAATCTGATTTTATTAAACCGGAAAGCGTTAAAACAAAAGAAGATGAACAAGGTTATAAAGACTTTGATGTTTTGACAGAAGCAAGGGAAGTTTGGTATGAAGGAAGTCTAGTTTTAGGTAGCGAAGCTATCTTTAACTACGGAGAGTGTAAAAATATGGTTAGACCTAAAGGTTATATTAATAACAAGGTTTTATCAAACTATGTTGTTTACGCACCAGAATTATACCAAGGAAGAATACAATCTTTAGTAGAGAGAGTTGTTCCTGATGTTGACCAACTACAACAATTAAGAATCAAAATACAGCAATTTATAGCTAAAGCAAAACCTAACGGTGTTTATATTGACATAGATGGATTAAACGAAGTAGATTTAGGTAATGGTAACAGCCTTTCAGTGCTAGAACTAATTAGGTTCTATGATGACACTGGTAATATTATAGGTACGTCAAGGATGGCTGATGGCAGTATTCAAAACGGGAGAGCTATACAAGAACTTAACAACGGTCAGATTGCAGGGTTAGAGCAACTAATGAATGCTTACAACTTCTCTTTTAACCTATTAAGAGACTCTATTGGTATTGGTCAGGGAGCAGATGCAACCTTACCACACCCAGACACTTCTGTAGGAGCTTTACAGCAACAACAAGTGAACTCTAACGTAGCAACTAGGTACATACTAGATGCTCAATTGAAGATGACACAATACTTAGCTAATGGACTATCATTAAGAATAAAAGACATATTTAGATTCTCTAATTTAAAAAAGGCTTATATTAACTCTATTGGCCAAATAAACGTTGACGTATTAGAGTCGATGGGAGACCTACATTTACACGATTTCGGGATTACTATCTCTTTAAAGCCTGACGGACAAGAAAAAGCTATGTTAGAACGAAACATACAAGCAGAGATTGCTCAAGGAGGATTGTCCACAACTGACGGTATTGATATCAGAAAGATTGGAAACCTATCGTTGGCTAACGAAATGATTAAAGTAAGAAAAGCTAGACATATCGAACAGCAACAAGCTAGAGATTTAGAGAAGATAACAGCTCAGTCAGAAAGTAACGCTCAAGCTGCTCAATCTGCATCACAGGTTAAGCAACAAGAGATTCAACTCTCCACGCAAGGTAAAATAGAAGTAGAGGGTATTAAAGGGCAAAACGAAATAGCTAGGATTAATAGGGAACTAGAGGCTAAGAAAGAATTAATGGCTCTTGAATACTTATATCAAACAGGCCTTGAGGAAGAGAAAGCAAAAGCTTTGAAAGATAAAGACAGTTACAAAGAAGATAGAAAAGATGACAGACAAGCAGAAAGTGCTACTCAACAATCAAGGATAAAAGCAGAAAGCAAGAAAGAAACACCAGACCCAATAAATTTCAAATCAGCAAACTCCTCTATTACAGGTGAGCTAGGGCTAGATGATTTTAGGGTATAAAAAAAGCGTACGGATTTTATTACTAAATTTGTACTAAATTAAATCAAATTAAAAATAACATAATGGCAAGACTAGGACAAAACAGGAATAAAAACCTAACTAGAGCTAATTCCATTATATCGGACATGCAGGGAGAGGATACAGCTCCAAATACGCCACCGGTAGAAGGGATCGAAACAGCAGGAACAATTGAAAACACACCACCGGTAGTAGAAACACCACCGGTAGTAGAAGATACACCACCCGTGGTTGTACCGCCGACAGAGGATAGCGCACCTCCGACAGTAGAAACACCACCAGTGGCAGAGCCAGAAGCTCCAAACACATTGCTTACAGACGATGTAATTTTTGAAAAACTTAGCGAGACGCTAGGGAGAGAAGTAAAAAGTTATGACGACTTGAGGCCTAAAGAAGTTCAACTCGACGAAGAGGTGAAACAACTTTTAGAGTGGAAAGAGAAGACGGGTCTAAGTCTATCAAAATGGACGGACTTTAATAAAGATTTCTCTCAGATGGGAGATTTGGACGTAGCTAAAGAGATTTTAGCTAGCAAGCATCCAGATTTTACGGAAGAGGAATTGGAGTATACTATGAGAGGTTATATGTACGACGAGTTAGAAGATGACGAGTCAGAAAGAATATCTAAGAGTATTGCTTTAAAACAGTTTGCCAAAGAGGGTAGAGAGACACTTGAACAGAATAAGATTAACTTTTTAGAAAGTCAACCTAAAAGTTCATTATCAGTTGAAGAGAAAGAATTGTTAGATTACGCTAAAACTGTAAGACAGAATGAGGCAAGTTTAAAAGACCAAAATGTAACCTATCAAAATTCTTTGAAAGAAGCATCTCTGAAACTACAAGCTATTAATTTAGACCTAGGCGAAGGTCTCAAGATTAACCATAACGTCGCACAAGAATCAAAAAAAGACCTTGTGGACTACATCAATACTATGCCAGAATGGTACAAGGAAGATGGAAGCTTTAATCACGAGAACATTGCTAGGGACAGTTACAAGCTTAAAAACTTTGACACGATTATCAAATCGGCATTTGAACAAGGGAAGAATTTTGCTATTGAAGGTAAAATAAGAGAGAATAATAATATCTCGTTAGACCCTAGTGCAATTAACCAAGATGGTCAGACAAAAGAACAAGGTAACATAAAAGAGGTTGTATCTTCATTAACGGGGAGAAACTCTTCTAAGTTCAGATTTAGAAAAAGTAAAAAACAATAACTAACATTTAAAAAATATACATAAATGGCATTATCAACAAACCCAGCACCGTCTTTTACACCTAGCGCAATTAAAAAAGCTACGCAAGAGAACTATATCGACATTTTCGATTACACCTCTCAGTATAAGCCAGATGCATACGAAGAATTAATATCTATCTATGGAGACCAGTCTCTAATGGGTATGTTATTTGAATTAGGCTCGGAAGAAGCAATTTCTTCTGACCAATATATTTGGACTGAAAAAGGTCGTTTACACACAGCTTATACAGATGTAAGTCGTAGTGGAAATGATTTCACGAAGAATGGACACGTTTACCGTATAGGTGAAGTAGTAGCTTGTAGCGGTAATGGGGCGTTCCAATTAGGACGTATCACAGCAGTAACAGCAAACACTTTCACAGCAGTACCTTACAAAGCGGCAGGATGGCTAGTAGGAACAGCAACTATCAAAACTTTCATCTCTCACTCTGAGTTCGCTAAGAATACAGAAGGAATGGACGGAAGCTTAGAGACTGACTTTACAGTACTTAACAACAAGACTATCATCTTCAAGGATAACTACATCGCTAGTGGTTCTGATGTGACACAAGATTCTTGGGTTAAGACTGACAATGGAGGTTTTGTTTGGTTCTTACAATCAGAATTAGATGGACGTAGACGTTTCGAGGACAGAATCGAAATGGGTCTATTATTAGGAAATGAAGCAGAGGCAGGCTCTGGAGCGGCAGCCGCAGGATTTGAAGGTTCAGAAGGCCTTTTCGAATCAGTAAGAACTCGTGGAAACGTGTTTGACGGTTTAGCAACAACTCTTGCTAACTTTGATTCAATCTTAAAGAGATTTGACCAACAAGGTAAGATTAAGGAATATATGTTCTTCGTGGACAGAGACCAATCTTTAGCTATTGATGACCTTTTAGGTTCATTGAACGCAGGATACAGTGGTGGTATTTCTTACGGAATGTTTGACAACGACGAGTCAATGGCTGTAAACTTAGGTTTCACCGGATTCCGAAGAGGTTCTTACAACTTCTACAAGTCAGACTGGAAATTACTTAATGACCCTACATTATTAGGAGCAGTATTACCTGCTGATGGTAAAGTACGTGGATTGTTAGTACCTTACGGAGACAAAGAAGTTTACGATGGTTCAAGCTCAAACGCTGACCGTATCGTTCGTCCTTACTTATCTATCAAGTATAGAGTTAAAGGCGAAGAGAACAGACGTCACAAAACTTGGATTACAGGTTCAGTTGGAACATCAGTACCTACGGATACTAATGACCATATGAGAGTAAACCACTTAGCTGACCGTGGAGTTTGTACAATTGGAGCAAACAACTTCATGATTTTCGAAGGAGCATAATCATAATCACACTAAGGGGGAGAGGCACGGCTTCTCCCCTTTTTTTATAAACCAAATTAAATTAAAAATAAAATGGCAACAAAAGCAAAAGCTTCTACAAAAGAAGCAGCTACTCCGGTAGCAAAAAAGAAAAGGGTTTTAGAACCAAAGGAGTACAGACTTATTAAGTACCAACCCCTAACTTTCGAGTTAAAAACTGGTAGAGATAATGACTTAATTATCTTTGACGAAACAGAAGGAACTAACAGAGCTATTAGACATTGTAAGAACGAGAAATCTATCTTTGTAGATGAACAATCTAATCGAGCAGTAGTTAGTAATATCATATTTATTAATGGATTTTTATTCACAGAGGCCAAAGACGTGATGACTCAAGATTTTCTTGATGCACACCCTAGTAATGGAGTACTGTTTGAAGCTATTGACGATGCGGCTGACGCTAAGGATATGGTTGATTGGGAAGAATTAATCCTTGATATTAAGTATGCTATTAGACAAAAAGCAAAAGAGGCTAACGGCATCGAAACACTTAGGATTTTAGTATCTGTTATTAATAGCGACCCATCTGGTGCGGCTAAAATGGAAATAGATGAACTAAAGAATGAGTTGTACGACGCAGTAAATGTTAACCCTTCAAGATTCTGTAATGAAGAAGGAGAGGTAACAGTGTTTGATGATTCAGATATTACACGTATGGCTATTGCACAGCAAGCTTTCTTATCGGGAGTTATTACAATCTCAGCAGACTCACGTAGAGTTATTTGGGGAGATAATAAAGCCACGATATGTAACATACCTTTAGGTAAAAACGCAACTCAGTATTTCTCTCAGTTCTTAGAGACAGAAGAAGGAATGACTGTTATGCGAGAAATTGATAAACGCTCTTAGAAAAGAGTTGGTTAAGGATAAGGAGTTACAGAAATGTAGCTCCTTTTTTTTATGTATATTTGTAGAAATAACAAACGCAATGATAGATTTGATTTTTCAAGTGGTGAAGACCATAGCAAATAAAGAACTTAGGGGTAATATAACCCCTGCTGAATTTAATTTCTTAGCGGCACAAGCTCAAAATAAAATTTTCAGAGAGTATTTCATAGAGATACAGGGTCAACAGTATAAAGAGAATAGAGGTTATGGGGGAATAGGTCTAGCGAATATGACTATTAAAACCAGAGAAAAGGTAGATATCTTTTCTAAATCATCAGCTCTAACTTATAGTACTGATAGATTTGTGCTACCCTCTGATTTATACCACATAAAACAAAGGGGTATCTTATACAACTCAACAGTAGTGGACGAAGGACAACAATCACGTTCTGCTTTTAAGAATTCATCTAAGACAGCATCAAGCACTACGTTTCCTCAATATCATAGGGAAGGTAACAATATCATAATCACACCTAATACAATAGTAGATAATGTGACTTGTAAGTACATAAGACAGCCACTAGCGCCAAAGTGGACTTACAATATTGTATTGGGCTCAGAGTTATTTGATAACACAGCTAATGACTTTCAAGATTTTGAATTACACATATCTGAAATAGATAACTTAGCTATTGAGATTTTATCATTAGTAGGGATAAACATAAGAGATTTACAAGTAATAAATTACGCAGAAGGAACTAAGAAGGCGGAAGAAGCTAAAAACGGATAATAATAATGGCAATACAAAACTTTACAGACTTAGATTTATACTACGGAGATGATTCCCAATGGGGCAATCACCAGTACGTAACAATAAAAGATTTGGTTAATGACTTTATGTTTTCACAAACAGACGATTCACACGTTTCAAATGTAGACATAGACCAAGTTGTTTACCACGCCAAAAGGGCGGTACAAGAGTTATACTTTGATGTAGTTAATGAGATAATATCAATAGAGTTTGACTTAAACCCTTCTTTTATTATACCATTACCACACGATTATATTCAGTATGTACAAATATCTTGGGTAGACCTCAACGGAAGAAAACACCCGCTAGCTATTGATACTAGGAGTAACTTGGCACAAGCTTACCTACAAGATAACAACTACGATTATTTATACGATTCAGATGGAGATATCTTACAAGGTTCTCACTCACAAGATATGATAGCTGACACAGACCAATCTAATTATACTGACGCACAAACAGTATCAACAGAGAGGGGAGCGCCTTCATTTAATTTAGACCGCTCTAAAGTTTTTAAGAATGGCTCATACGTAATCGATAAAGAAAGGGGCATAATACAGTTCTCATCTTCTGTACAAGGGAGAACTATTGCTTTAGATTATATCTCTGACGGATTATTCCAAAGAGCTGATAGTGACATAAGAATACACAAGTTTGCAGAAGACGCGGCTTATGAGTACATCTACTGGATGCTAATAAAAAGAAATAGAAACGTACCACGTAACGAGAAAGAAGCGGCTAGAAGAGATTGGTTTAATTCACGCAGAGTAGCTAAGAAGAGAATCAAACCTACTAGATACGAAGAGATAAGACAAGTTATGAAGGGTGTAAGTAAAATGATAAAAGACTAAAAGATGCCGGAAATTAAGAATACTTTTTCGTTATCCAAAATGGATAAGGACACAGACTCAAGACTCTTAGAACAAGGCTCATACCGTGACGCATTAAACCTTAGGGTAGGTAACTCGGAGGGAAGTGACGCAGGCGCTGGAGAAAACTCTTTGAGTAATAGAAAACTAACTAATCTAACGATGGGGGATAACCCTATCACAATAGGTATGTTTGGTGATGAGTTCGAAGAAAAAATGTATTGGTTTGTCAAAACTGATACGGGTAACTACGTATTTGAGTGGGATAACGTAAACTCTGTAGCATCTTATGTCCTTATAGACACTCGTGTAGGAGATGCAAACGTACTTAACTTTGACGAAGATTATTTAATTACGGGAGTAAACGTATTAATAGATTCTGACAACGGAGATAGATACTTACTTTGGACTGACGGCCTTAATAACCCTAGACAAATAAACATTGAAAGAGCTAAGACCTATGGTGAAAATGGGTTTGATGGAGCAGACATAAGTCTGTACAAAGCCCCGCCATTATCTCCACCTACAATAACTTTAACAGACACAGCTACAGATGAGGAGAACAACTTAGAGGAGAAGTTTTTAACCTTCTCGTACAGATATAAGTATCTTGACGGAGAGTATAGTGCATTATCCCCTTTTACAAATTTTGCGTTTAGACCTAAGACATTCTTCTATGACTACTCAATTTCATCTAATGAGTCAATGATTAACAGGTTTAGCGCTGTTGATATTGCATTTAATACAGGTAGCGACTTAGTAGAGGAGGTAGAAATAGTGTTTAAAGAGTCTGGCTCAAACGCAGTTTACGCTATTGAGTCTTTTAATAAAACTAAAAAGGGTTGGTCAGATAATACAACAGTTTCTTTCTTATACTCAAACTCTAAGATTAAAAGAGTCTTAAGTACAAACGAGTTAAACAGACTATATGATAACGTACCACTTGTAGCTTACTCACAAGAGATGATTGGTAACAGAATATTATTTGGTAACTATAAAGAAAACATAGATTTATTAGATTCTAATGGTGATAAAATTCAAGTAGGCTTAACTTTAGGTAAAGTGACAACGCCTATAGTAGAGGGTACACCAACAGAAACAATGCGAACTAATAGGGATTACGAGATTGCAATAGCCTATACCTATGGTGGGGGTAGAATGACTACACCATTAACTAGTGAAGGTAACACTTTATACATAAAAAACGCGGAGGCTATAAATAAGAACCAGCTAAAAGTGAGTGTAGATAATGAAGCACCAGTACTAGCTGAGGGGTTTAGATTTTTTATAAAGCAATCTAAAACAGATTATGATACAATTATACCAACACTATTTTATCAAGATGGTATATACGTTTGGATAAAACTGGAGGCAGACGAACCAAGTAAAATAAAAGAGGGTGAGTTCATTTATGTGAAAGCAGACTCCTCGGAGATACTACCTAACGTAGTTCAGACAAAGGTTCTTGAAATAAAGACTCAAGAAAGAAATTTTATTGATACAGAACTAACAACCCTTGCTCAACTACAAGGTACATACTTTAAGATTAAGCCAATAGGGTTTAGGATAAATAAAGAGGATTTTTTCAACTATGAGTTTGCTAGTTATGACTCTTCTAGTAACACTAATAACAACCCCATTAGAAATAATATTAGTTACATAGAATCTCCAATAGCCTATGGACTAGGTTCAACAGATGACCTAACCTCGTCTGGCACATACACAGCTAGTTTAGATGTAAGGTATAGAATTGAAATAGACACAATAGGAACTCCGGACACTTTTAGATGGAGTAAAGATGACGGAGCCACTTTTGAAGCTAGTGCTGTCGCTATAACCGGAGCTGCTCAGTTGTTAGATGAGGGGGTAGAAATAACATTTGGTTCTACAACGGGTCACGACATAGATGATTATTGGATAGTCAGCGCAAAATCCAATTTAGACAACAATATAGGGGGTGACGAGAACTCCAAGGCATACGGTTTTTATAAAGGAATAGGTGCGTCAGACAACCCACCAAGCGTGGATATAATAGAGGGTGGAGCTAGAATAACTATAACTTACGACGAGTTTGGGGAAGCCAATCAGTATATACAGAAAAGCTACATATCTTCTCGGAGATACGCTAACCTAGAGGAGTGGTTCTATGGCGATAACATACAAACTGATTTAGGTATAGCCGACGATAGGATTTGGTTTAGGAGAGGTGAAGTCACCCCTAACGCTACTTTTTTTGGCGTTTCAAGTGAGGCGAAACACATAGACATAGACTCCACTAGGGAGATGACAATGATTATACGTTCAATAGGGACACAAAACAACGACCTTGACACGAGGGCAAAAGTAAGGACATTCTTAAACATATTTCAGTCGGATAATGATATAATTTTTGAAACTAAGCCGTTCGATGATAACTTAGATATATTCTATGAGATAGGTAAAACATACCCTATTTCTAACGGATTACACTTAGGTAATGGTGAAAACGACGTAGACCAAACACCATCAACACCGGGAGAATTTGTACTAGACATATTTAATTCTTTTGCTTGGGGAAATGCTTTTGAGAGTTACAAAATAAAAGATTTATTTAACGCCAAGACTATGAAGATGGACACTCGCCCTTCTTCCCCTATCGAGGAGTATAAACAAAATTATAGGATATCTTCAATAACTTATAGCGGGGTATTTGAGCAAACCACAAGTGTAAACGCGCTAAATGAATTTAATTTATCATTAGCCAATTACAAAGATTTAGATGACAGCTATGGAAAAATAAAAAAGCTGTACTCTAGGGACAATGATATTATATCCTTCCAAGAGGATAAAATTATAAAAGTGCTATTTAATAAATCCGTCTTATACAACGCAGATGGTAGTGGTAGCATAAGCCAAACAATAGATGTGTTAGGACAAGAGATTCCTTTTACCGGAGAGTATGGCATAAGTGACAATCCGGAGAGTTTCGCTAAATATGGAAATCAAATGTTTTTTGCAGACTCTAAGAGAGGAGCTGTGATGAGGTTAGGTCAAGAAGGACTAACTGAAATATCTCAATATGGTATGGGTGATTATTTTAGAGACGATTCTATTAATAAACCTAACTCTAAGAGGTTAGGGTCTTATGACCCTTATTTTGACCAATATGTAATAACACTGGGTGAACAACCTACGTTAGACTTATTAGAAGTATCTTGTGGAGGAAATATATATAAAACTAATCAATTTACACCTTTTACATACACCCTTAAATTAAACAACTTGAGTGGTGACGTAGTCATAAATTATAACATAACACAAGGTACTGCAGACGTATCGGCTGTGTTTAATGGCTCAACTTATGAAGACTTAGGTGTAACTGGGTCTGGGGACGTTACGTTTACCAGAGACAGCATGACAGAGGATGTAGTAACTATTACAATTACACCCACAGAATCTCCAATAGAGTATAGCTTGTCTCACGTTTGTCCATTAGGTTCACCACTTAAAGTTGTTACTATTATAGTAAACGATGAAGGAGATGTAGGTCAAACAATGACAAGTAGGTACAAATGGAATACGTCAACATTCTTTTCAGAGACACCTGTGTTTATTACTGGTGGCGTAACTCTTTATAAAGAAGAGATCGGAACTCAAGGATTAGGTGGTTTCCCTATTGATGGCGCAACTGTAAAGATTCAAGCTTACAAAGACTCTATAAATAGTGGTGAGTTTATTCCGGAAGAATCTAACGCATTAGGTTATTTAATATCATCTACTGATTATGAAGAGTCAGATATAGACACAATATTAGGTCTATCAACATTTCCAACTATAACCACTATTAACGAGGGAGGTATTCCGGAGACCAATGAAGCAGAGTTCGTTATGAACAGACCAATAGGTGACGAAGTTCTATATTTAATATATGATTATAGAAGTGTAGCAATTACAATTAACACTTACATAAACATTTACTTTGACGCTTCTGGTTCAATGGATACAACCTTAATACCTTTACAGACAATGAGGGATACTTTATTACAAGACGCTTTATTGCCGTTCTACAACAATGACCCAGCCCTATATGCTAGCAGAGTAAATGTAGTTAGCGATATTTCAGAGAGGACAATATCATTACTTAACTTTAATGGGACTTATCCGGTGGGCGCAGACAATGTTGTATCTTTGGTATTCCAAGATGAGGCTCAACCGGTTTACCAGAGTCTCCCTATTGACTTGTCTGTAACAACAGCCCAGTATGATAGCGATATAGCGGCTTTCAGAGCTAACTTGGATTCATTTGCACCTTCTTTTTACAGAGGCGCTGTATTTCAAGTTGATGAAACAGGCGGTGGTTTCGAATTTCAGCAATTTTTACAAGCTGTACAGAATGGGGATAATGCTTATGCAGGGACAAGTGGATTATTAGATAAATCAGAAGTGATTTTTAAGTATAACATACAAGACGGAGGAACAGCCGATTATTACTTAACACAAGTAACAGACGCATTAACACAATTAGGATTTGACTTAACACCATAATAAATGGCAAACACAATAACATATGACGACGGAGCAAAAGGGTGGACATCATTCCACTCTTGGATTCCGGATTGGATGAGTAGACTTAATAACAGGTTTTTTACTGTAAAAGACGGGCAGTTGTATCTACACAATGATGAAGAAAACTCTGTTAGAAACAATTTCTATGGGGTTCAGTACTCTACAGCCCTAACATACATAATAAACCAAGAGCCTTCTACAATAAAAGTAGCTAAGACTATAAATACAGAGAGTAATAAACCCTTTGACGTAATTATTAAATCTTACTTAAACGACGAGACTTCCTCAATAACACAGTCTACAATAGATGTAAACGAGTTTGTGAACAAAGAGGGTAAATGGTATGGTTACACTAGACGCAATGAACTTAGTGGAGATTACTCCGCTAAAGATGTTTATGGCTTAGGTAGAGTGCAAGAGATAGTAGGCAATAACTTACAATTTACAGCGCCTTACTCTAAGGTATCTATTTCAGTAGGTGACGAGATTAGGAGTGATTCTGGGGTACTGGGTAACGTTGTGTCTCTTGTTGACGACACTAACATAACACTCGACGCCACTCCGGCCTCTGTACCCAACGAATTTGTTTTTGGACTAAAGAATGGCAGAATAGAGGGTAGCGCAATAAGGGGATATAACTTTGAAGTAACTCTTACAGACGACTCTACAACAAGAACAGAGCTTTTTGCAGTATCCTCAGAGATGTTTAAATCAGAGCCTTGTGTAACCCATTTATTATTCGTATATTAGGGTAGGAACTAGTACTTTTTGTGCTACGTTTTTTTGCGTAAATTTGTATTCATAACAATCAACAAAAAGAACAACTATGTTTGGAGCAATTTTAGGGGCAGCAGGTGGTATAGCTCAAGGAGTAATGGGGGCGATACAAGCCAGTAAAGCAAAGAAAGCATTAAATAATTATCAAAGGCAGGAACTTGTTAACGTACACGAAGGAAGGAGTGTAAGCACTCAGGCTCAAGAATACGCACAAGAGCAATTAGCTATGAGCGCTTCAACCGCAATGCAAGGTATACAAGCCAGTGGTGTAAGGGGTGTAGTTGGAGCTACATCTAAAATAGTTGGTAACGCAGTAGATAGCGCACAGAAGGTAGGAGCTCAAATTGACGTTGCACAAACCCAATTAGACGCTGATATAGCCGGTGACGAAGTTAGAATACAGCAAATGACAGAGGCTAGAGAGAACGCAGATTTAGCGGGGTTAGGTCAACAATTAGCAACCGGACAACAAAATTTATTTAGTGGTATAGGTAATGTAGCCCAAGGAGCCAGTTCATTTATGGCAATGGGTAAAGCTAATCAAGCTGACGGTAAAACTCTTATGGGCGGAACAAAAGAATAAAACTTAATATAAGATGGCAGGAAAAGGTACATACACAGCTCTACAAAAACTTAAACCTATTACAACTGATTTCGGTGCAATAGCTAAACAAGAGCAAAGCGAATTTAATAAAAATAGAGCTCTAGAAAAAGCCGAGAAAGATAAAGCTGAGGCGGAAAGAAAGAGTATACTTTTTAACCCACTTGGGGATGAGTCCACAGGAGTTGAGACTCTTGACGATGCTCTATTTAAGGGTATTCGAGATATGAATAAAATTAGATATGATGATTACACGAAAGCTAGGAATAACCCTTCTTATGCTAAATCAGATGAATATCTAGCAAAAACGGCTAATAGAGCAAACTACGCGAAGAACTTAAAAATATTTACAGACAAGTATTCAGAATACGCAAAAAGAGTAACTGGTATGGGTGGTGACCTATCGGGTTGGAATTCAGATGCAATGAAAGAAGTAAACGCTTTCTTTAATGAAGAAAAAGTCCAGTTTGGTGAGAACAAATATGGGGAGCCTATCGCTATGGTGGCTGTCATAGACCCCGACACCGGAGAATACGAACTTAATGAAGATAGCTCACAAAAATATACAGAAACGTCTTTAGCTAAAGTAATGAAAGGCACGGGTATGTATGATATAGTTCCACAAGTAGATACAGTAGCGTCTGTAAAAAGTATTGGAGATATATTAGGTAGTGACCTTAAAGATGTAAAGAGTGGTTGGACTATAACAAGTAAACAAGAATGGGCTAACAAAGAAGCGGGAGCTAGGAGTTTAGTTCAATCAGAATTAGGTTCTGTTAAAAATCCTACTGCATTAGCAAAAAGAATGTGGGCTGATGAAATGGGTAACAGTAAAGCTGATTGGAATGAGAATGCATTTGAAGAGGTAACAAATAAAATGCTAGAGAAAGTAAAAGCTACTTATGACGAGAAGTTAAAAATAGCTTACAACTACGCAGGAGAAAACGCGGCGGCAGGCAGAGAAGCTAAGATAAACGAAAACGTAGTTACCCCTTCTGTAACACCGGATTCAAATACAGGTGTTCCTGTGCTTGCTCCAATACCAGGTTTAGAAGGAGAAAAGCAGAAAGACGGATACTCTGTATCATTTGGTAAAGGAGTACTAACAGATAAGACAGAGGGAAGTAGTGAGTTAATAAAAAACGTTTGGGTCACAGAAGATGGAGAAATGTTTGCTGTTAAGTTAGTAGCTACTAAGACTTCAAAAGAAGCTACAAGTGTGCTAGGAGCAGATGGGGAAATAGATACCTCAAAGCTTATTAATATGTCCCTTGGAGGCGGAGGAAGTTCTAGCGGATGGAAAGTAGAAGAGAAGACAGTAAAAATAAGCGAAACAGATTTCACAAATTTAGCTAAGAACGAAAAAGTTAAGAAGGGAAAAAATCAAAACTACAAAGACGGTAAAGAGCTTAAAGAATACTTAAAGAGTCAATTTAGATCTATGCCTAGACAAAGTGCCGCTTCTTTTAATAGTGGCAAAACTGATAGTGACAAAACTAATAGTGACGAACCTAAGGTTGGCGCAGAACAATTTAATGAAACAAAATCAAAATCAAACTAATTAACACTCGATGAACGAAGAAGCAATCCAATACAGTTACGAACTTTTTAAGAAAGACGGTTACGAAGGAAATATTGACCAATATAAAAGCCTTTTAAATGAGAACAGAGACGCTTTCAACCACTCCTACAAGTTATTTAAGGACGATGGTTACGATGGTGGACAAGAGGGTTTCAAAGGGTTAGTTACAGCACAACCAGTAGAGCCAGTAGAGCCAAAAAAAGAAACAGCCGTTTCTATGGAGTCTCAATCGGATTCGGCACAAAGCAATGGAGTTTCGGGCTCACCAGTAGAGACAGATAATACAGAGGAATCACAACCTAATACACAAGGCAAACTAACTATAGGGGACAACGGAGAAGATGTTGTACAAGAAATTGAAGCTAGAAACCTAGAGCCTGACAGAGAGATGGTAGATTTATATGAATCCTATGTAAAAGCAGGTGAAATCAAAGCGTCAGATAATCAGGAGGTAGCTAAAATAATAGCTGACCAAAAAGCTGGAAAAAACAGAAGTTGGTTTGAGACTGCTGAGGCATACACTGATGGTTGGCTAAGGTCAGGTATGGCTATACCTATGTATAAGTATGACACAGAGGAGAGCTTACTTGAAAAAAGGGAATTAGCTAGAAAGTCTTCCTTTTTAGAATCCCTACCTAATGAAAAAAGGGAGGCGTTAAACAGGTATGCAGTAAATAGAACAGTATCTTTAGACAGAGCTAGCCAAAACATATTAGCAGAAAACTCTATGATAGAAGAGAAGTCTAAGCTGCTTCTTAAAAACTTAAACCATTTAGCTACTGCCATTAAGGGTCAACAAGAGTCTGGAAAAGCTGTTCCGGCAGAGATGTGGGAAGATTATAAAGAAAGAAGAGAGGAGTTAGAGGGGCTATCTGTAAAATACAACGGTAACGTAGATGTAATAGAGAGCAACAACGAGGATATAGGTAGTTATGTAGAGGAATTAGAATTATTTAAAAAGAATTATACCGGTATTGGACACTACAAGGATTTAGCTAGGTTAACAACCGCTGATATGCTTTCAGGAGTAATGGAGTTTGGCGTATCTACAGCTGAACTTATCCCTATGGGCACTATACCGGGGACAGGGCAAATACAAATCCCAGGAGCTAAAGAGTTCATAGCTGATTTTAGGGAAGAGACAGAGAGACAAAGGGGTTTTATCAGACCACAGTTATCTATTGAAGATGTTGAGGTAGGTAAAAACTTTGGTAGGTGGTTAGCTGAACAAACTGCGGTTCAATTACCAGTTCTTACCGTACTAGCTGCATCAGGTGGCTCAGTGGGTTTAGGTATACTTGGAACAAGTACAGCAGGCTCTAAGATGGGTGAGCTAGAAGACCAGCAAACAAGCCTACGTGGTAATATTCAAGCCCTTCAAGGAGAGATTGACGAAATGAACAGGGTAATGTCTGAGAAGATTAAGGCTAACGAGCCTCAAATGGACGCAGAAGGTAATCTAATGTCTACACGTGTCCCAGCAGAGGGCGAGATGTCTACAGAGGATATGCAAGCCGCAATAGACAAAAAAACAAGACAACTAGAGAAACTAAGAAGTAAACCTAGTTACGGCAAAGCTGAGATATACCTAGCTGGAGTTGGTAATGGTTTAGCGGAGGTTCTTTCAGAGAAAGTGTCTCTTGGTATTTTATCTAAAGGTAAAAGGGTTCTTAAAGCTTCCACCAAGTCAGAACTTAAAATGGGCTTTAATCAATACGTCACAGAAACTGTTGATGCATTAGTGGGTGGAGGAATTGACGCAGCTAAAGAAGCTACATCAGAATTTGGTAACACCTTAGTCCAAAACGCAATAGACATCCTTTACTTAGGGGATGAAGATACACATATATTTGATGGAGCTGCAGACTCTTTGGCCAGTGGTGGAGCTATGGGTGGAGGAATGAGCCTTTTCCCTAGCCTTATTGGTATGGGTACAAAAGCACTTATGGGTAAAGATGCCTCAGATTTAATGGCAACTAACTCTAAAAAACTTACATTATTACTTGACACGCTTGAGACGGGTAGAGAAACTTTACCGGAGAGCACTAAAAAAATAATGTTAGATAAGGTTAACAGTATTATAGAAGAGCAAGACTCTATCTTAAAAGAGGCTTTCAAGAGGGCGGGAAAACGTTCTTCGGAAGATAACGCCAAGTTAATTGAGATAGATAAAGAGGCTAATAAGATACTTAAAGCTGTACAAGACATTAAGTCGGGGAATCTCCCACCTACTGTCCAAGCTGATTTGTTAAATGACCTAAAAGAAAAAAGGGACAAGTTAATAGATAAAAAACTAGAGATACTTGGAAAAAAGCCTGTTAAAAAAGAAGAAACAGATGGAGAAGCGAAAGTTGAAGAGGCTGACACCACTCAAGAAGGTGGCGCAACAGAAACAGGTACTACAGAAACAGACACCACTCAAGAAGGTGGCGCAACAGAAACGGGTACTACAGAAACAGACACCACTCAAGAAGGTGGCGCAGCAGAAACAGGCACCACTCAAGAAGGTGGCGCAGCAGAA
>Ga0208643_1000421_pt1 | contig 28694 bp, 36 predicted proteins | sample VirMetDEL_Nov_12_FD_184516 | JGI IMG/M metagenome (GOLD analysis project Ga0208643, IMG submission 184516) | Aqueous microbial communities from the Delaware River and Bay under freshwater to marine salinity gradient to study organic matter... | ecosystem: Environmental > Aquatic > Marine >...
TTCACACAGTTTACGAAAGTTTAAAGACTTCAGCGATGCCGAAGCTACTATCGTAGGCTACTTAGATGGTAAAGGCAAAAGGACAGGCACGCTTGGCAAGTTCATAATGCAAGATGACGAAGGTAATGAGTTCGGTTGTCCACCCGGTAAAGGCTATACCTACAAGGATCTAGCTAACATGCTCTCAGATATACATAAGTATATTGGCCAACGTGCTACCTTTACCTTCTTCGAACGTACTAAAGCAGGTTCATACAGACACCCGCTATTTAAATGCCTACGTAACTATGAATAACATACACAGACTATTTACTTTAGCTATTGCTTGGGTGTTCTTTATGTTAGGCGTGACATTAGCCTATTATAAGCAGTTCACAGCTGATCCACCTGAGCATTATGCTATACATCACCGTGCGCTTAACTACACAGACAAAGACTGCTACACAAAATGTGATGTAGAACTAATTGTCTTTGGTAAAATATTAGAAAATGAATAGAAACGAACAACAATTATATAAGGACATTAGCTCCTTAACAAAAGCACTAGAGAAACTAGTAAAAGTATTAACTAAGTTAGCAAAAGACCAATAATGAATATATTTTTTTTAGATAAATGCCCTTACAAGGCAGCTGAATTACAATATAATAAACATGTGGTAAAGATGATACTTGAGTCAGCTCAAATGTTATGTACAGCTCACCATCATTATGCTGAGAGGCATGAGATCAACGCGGACTACATACCATACAAAAAGGCTCATTACAATCACCCATCAACTATATGGTGTAGACAAAACAAAAACCATTACAGGTGGTTATACAACCATATGATTGGTTTGGGTCAAGAGTATACAGACAGGTATGGCAAAGAACATTTGTCAATAACTAAATGTAAATCTAAACTCAGCTTATATCCACATAATATACCTGAAGGAGCGTTTGAGCAACCTCCTCAGTGTATGCCTGATAAATACAAAGATAAATGTAGCGTTCAGGCTTACTGGAATTATTACATTGGCGACAAAAAACAAATTGCAAATCTTAAAACAGAAAAACTATATGACAGAAGACCTAAAGAAACGTATTGAGGAATTTAATAAAATTAAATATCCTCAGGACAATGAAACAAGAATTATTTTAGCAACATTAAAACCTAAAGGGCTGACAATAGCCCCTAACAATAATAAGTAACAGGCTTATGTCACACACACCACGAAACCTAGAATACCTTAACAGGCGTAAAATACAATGGGTACGAGATCCTATTAATGATAAACCTAGCATGAAGCATAAAGACTATGATTATTATGAAGATGGTACACATGAGTACTATTCATTGTTTAGAAGTAGAGCTAAAATTACAACTTATAAATCATTTAAATGGCACTTGCTTGTATTGTGGTATCTAAACCCACAGCTTGACCCAGATGATTTTGCAAGTTTATGTGAATATATAGCTGATAAGTCAAAAGGTTTTATTACCTTTACAGTTCCTCCACAGTTACTTAAGAAGATAATATACGAGGTAAGCATGATGGAACTAGATGAACCACCTAAAAATAAGCTACGTAAAATTATATTTAAATGGCATTGTATTTTACCTATGGAAGATAAACTAAAGATTGTGGGTAAATTAATAGGTAGACAAAAACAAATACACCCTGATGATATTTACCAAACAATGATAGATATAAATGACATGGGTAACAAGATAACGTTATCAAATGTTGCGGGCTTGCTAGACTGTTCAACAAGAACCATACAGCGTAATATGTGTGAAGAACTTAAACGAGAAAAAGAACTATTAAATCAACAACTATGAGAAGACTAATATATGATATGTACTATGCTGATGAGATCAGCCAAGAAATAGCATGTAAGTTGCTAGATAAATTAACCGAAATAAGAAATAAAAAAAGATCATACTAATGAAACACTATAATATACAAGGATATATAAGGCACAAAAAAGATCTTGAAGAAGAACTTAAAAGAATAGAAGAAGATATAGTTATAGACAGTGAAGGTAATGTAGACTATACAACAATGGATAATGATACTATTATAAAAATGTGGATGCCATTGTGTGAGGCGCTAGCGCGTAAGTTTGCTACATCACAACAAGCATCAGGCGTTATGAGTATAATGGATCTTATATCTGAAGGTTATTTAGGTTTGTGTAAGGCCGTTAGAAAATTAGATAGGCAGACACTTGTAGAATCTGAAGACACTGAAAAAACTATTAAATCGTTTTTTGCAAAACGTATACGAGGTGCAATACGTAGAGGTATTGATAAAAACAGAGGTGATATGAGAATACCAGAACATAAGCTAAATGAAATACGTAAAAACTTTGGCAAAGACAAAAAAGCTGTAGCTATGTTCTTCAACTCTATATTTTTAAGTATAGATGCTAAAGCAGAAGATGATATGATATACGACATACCTGATGAATCAGAACCATACAACCAAGACTTACTTAACATGTATTTAATGAGTTTACTAAAAAGTCATCTAAATGACAAAGAGTATGATGTGTTAAGACTAAGTTACGGGCTGGACTGTGATAAGCATTCGGCTACTGAAATTGCAGACAAAATAGGTATCGAAGGTAGCAGTTCTTATGTAAGAGTTTCACAGCTAAAAAAGCAAGCAGTAGACAAACTAATCGAGAACGTAGATCACTCGCAAGTGCTTGATTACCTGTAAGTTAGTGAGTTAAAAGCGCAAATAAACGTGTAATTATATATAAAGATTAAACCAAAAACCAATGAAAGAATTAAACCAAAAATTAGCTGTCATACAGACTAAGCTAAAAGCGAAAAAGTCTTCATACAATTCGTTCGGTAAGTATTACTTCCGTAAATCAGAAGACATCCTAGAGGCTATAAAGCCTTTCTTAATAGAACAAGGCGTTACAGTTACGATCAACGAAGAGATCGTTGCAACTGACCCTGTTCCAACAATGCAATCAACAGCAACAATATCAGATGGCAAAGATGCTATACACGCAACAGCATTAGTCGGTGTAGACCTTAATCAAAAAGGTATGCAGACTTCTCAGCAGTTTGGTGCAGCATCGACTTATGGTAAGAAATATGCCTTAGGTAACTTATTGCTTATTGATGATACTGAAGACGCTGATTCAGGTAAGAAGGCAACCTCAACTACTATTGATAAAATAAAGCAAGCCGCTAAACCAGCAATAACAAAGCAACAAATAGCTCAAGCTAAAGACTACGTAGCTGCAGGTGGTAAAATAGAAGCAATTGAATCTAAATACAAACTAACTAATGAACAAAAAGCAGATATTATCAAAGCTTAAAATCGACGAAGAGTATTACGGTAAGTTCGGTAATCAATTTTTATCCAACTCACATGTTGGTAAATTACTAAAAGACCCGTTAAATGCTTTCGCACCAAGTAAACCATCTCCAGCTTTTTTAGTCGGTGGGTATTTTCATACCTGCATACTAGAACCTGATAAGCTTGAAAAGTATAAAGTTGTAAAAGCAACTACAAGAAATACTAAGGCATACAAAGACGTAGCAGGTGGCGAGTTGTGTTTACTAGAACACGAAGTAGATATGATTGAGTTAATGAGACAGAAAGTCATGGACAATGATATATGTAGAGACTTGATAAAGCTAGGAAATGTAGAGTATGAAGTACCTATGATTACCGAGTTATTTAACAACAAGTGGAAAGGTAAAGCTGACATTGTTAATCACGATGAAAAGTTAATTATTGACTTAAAAACAACCGCTGATATTGACAAGTTTCAATGGTCAGCGTCAAAGTATAACTATGACTCACAAGCATACATATACAGTAAATTATTTGGATATGAGTTTCTGTTTATAGTTATCGATAAGAACACCCATCAAATTGGTATGTTCGACTGCTCACCACAGTTCTATGAAAGAGGTGAAGATAAGGTACGTAAAGCAAGTGAAGCTTATGACTTGTTTTACAAGGCCAAGGACTTTGATCCTAAACAGTATTTCATAAGCAAAACCCTTTAAAATTAAAACTATGGGAAGACCAAAAATGAAGATCTGTACAGTTACGGGTATGAAAACTAATGAAAACAATTTTTATGCAAATCAAAACCACATAAAAGCTGTAGACAATCTTAGAAGAAATACAACTGCTACTAAAGATCAATTACAAACAATGTTTCACCAAATAAACAATTTATAATGGCAAGTATTATTAAAGCATCTTTAAACCTTGATGCAATACCTAAAGATAAAATCTATGTAGGTAAAAAAGGTAAATATCTACCAATTACAATTACTATTAACGATGAGCTAGATCAATTCGGTAACCAAGGACCTGTAGTTGTAGAGCAAACCAAAGAAGAACGTGACGCTAAATCACCGAAGACTTACTTAGGTAATGTTAAGGTTGTTTGGTCAAACGGTACAAACGTTGAACCAGCACCAAGAGACGGTGCTCCTGCTCAAGCTGCACCGGTTGCTGCTCCTGCAGATGACCTACCGTTTTAAATGAGTGTAACAGAGATCAATGGATTTTTGATTGACAAGTTCAATCAACATGGCCTAAAAGAGAACGCGACGCAAGGCACATGCCCGTCGTGCTCTCATACTAGGAAACCTAAAAACGCTAAGGCACAATGTGCTAGCTACGATTGGGAACGTGGTCTCGGTACCTGTCACAACTGTGACACTACATTTCAACTACATACTTATCAACGTAAAGGCGCTAGTGAAAAAGTCTATATAAGACCTGACACACCTGATCAGTTTGATGATGTAAGTACAAATGTTGAAACGTGGTTTGGTACAAGAGGTATATCAAAGAAAACACTGCAAGATCTACAGGTTACTGAAGGTCAAGAGTGGATGCCTCAAACTAGTAAGATGGAAAACACCATACAGTTTAATTACTTTATGGGCGACCAGCTTATTAACGTTAAATACAGAGACGGTAGAAAAAACTTCAAGTTATACAAAGGTGCTGAAAAAGTATTTTACAATATAAATAGTATTGTAGGTTACGATGAATGTGTAATTGTTGAAGGTGAAATGGACGTGTTAGCTTTGCACGAAGCTGGTATTAAAAATGTAATATCAGTACCTAACGGTGCTACACTAAATTCTAATAACCTAGATTATCTAGATAATTGCATTGATTACTTTGAAGATAAAACTAGGGTTATACTTGCAGTTGATGCTGATGAACCAGGTCAAGCTTTAAAACACGAGTTTATACGTAGGCTCGGTGCTGAGGTTTGTTACACTGTAGATTTTGCAGACTGTAAAGATGCTAATGATTATTTAATTGAACACAGTGTTGACATGCTACGTTCTGCTATACACGCTGCAAAGCAAGTACCGCTAGAAGGTGTCACCACATTATATGACATACAAGATGAAGTTAAAGAATTTGTTAAAAACGGTTTTAAACCAGGATTTCAAGTCGGACTTAAAAACTTCGATAAAATATTTTCTACTTACACTGGGCAGTTTATTACTGTTACTGGGATCCCTAGTTCTGGTAAGTCTGACTTTGTTGATCAAATGGTTGTTGGTTATAATAATATGTACGGTTGGAAAACTGCGTTTGCTAGTCCAGAAAACCAACCAACTTATCTCCACGCTCACAAGCTAATGCGTAAGACTTGGGAGGATATGCCTACCCAAGGAGATATTGGTGGTGACAAATGGAAACAAGTTACAGAAAAAGTTAACGACAACTATTTCTTTATAGACATGGATCGTTATACGCTTGAGTCTGTACTACGTAAAGGTGCTGAGCTTGTTAAACGTAAAGGTATTAAATGTTTAGTAATTGATCCCTATAATAAAGTTAGAGACGTTGATTGTAAGACTGAAGATGTAAACAGATATACAATGGAATACTTAACTAAAATAGAGATCTTTGCTAAAAAGTATGATGTGTTAGTATTTATTGTTGCTCACCCAACAAAAATGTACAAAGGTCAAGATGGTAAAATTGAAGAGCCTACAATGTACAATATTAAAGGTGGTGGTGAATGGTACGATGCTAGTTATCACGGTTTGTTAGTACACAGGGATTACGAAGCTAGAACTACTAAGGTTAAAGTTCTAAAAGTTAAGTTTCAAAATTTAGGTGAGAACGGAGCTGAAGCACATTTTACGTGGGAACCAAGATCTGGTAGCTTTATACCTAATGAACCTGTAGTTGAAGACGGAGGACCAATGCCCTGGGAAACATAATGGCATTTAAACGTTGGAAGAAAGCGCCAAGCAAACGTCCACCGCGAAAACTGTGGAGCGAAGATGAAATGAAGGTAGTTGGTTGGTGTTTACAAAACAACATAGAAGTAGGTATAAGCCCTGATTGGAAAGACGATATGAGCAGATGGCAAATCGATCTGCGTATAAACGGCAAACTACACACTGATCCAAACAGATATAGCGATGAAGCTATACTAGACAAAAAGTACGAATACTATAAATATTATTATGATAAAAAACACTTTTAAAAATGCTGACGAAGCATACAAATATTTCTTTAGAGAAATACTAAAAAATGGAACACCATTTGCAAACACTAAAGCTTTGTTCAATATAGGTTTTACAATTGAAAACCCTCTTAATAACCATATACACGACAAAGGCTCTATTGTGCCTAGGAAATGGAATGCTGAATATGCAGAAGCTGAATGGCAGTGGTATTTATCTGGTGATCGTAATATAGATAAGCTTGGAGAGCTATACGGTAAAACCCCTGAAATATGGAAACGTATGGCTGACGAAGATGGTAACGTCAATTCTAATTACGGTTGGCAATGGCAGCGTAATATTGAAGGCACTAATCTTAATCAAATTGAATGGGTTGTTAAACTACTAAAACAATATCCCATAACTAGACAAGCTGCTATAAGTATATTTGATGGTAAAGAAACAAAAAATTATGCTAAAGATACGCCTTGTACTTATGCGGTTCAATTTACAATACTAAACGATAAGCTTAATATGTGTGTTACGATGCGTTCTAATGACCTCTGGTACGGTTTCTGCAACGATCAGTATTGTTTCTCAGAACTACAAGCTTTAGTTGCAGAGAGACTGAATATACCAATTGGCACATATTACCATTTTGCACACAACCTACATTTGTACAATGACAAAATACCTAAACCACATTTATAATGAAATATTATTTATACCATATACCGGGTAAAAAAATCGGTGTAACTCGAAACCTTGAAGAGCGAGTTCATAAACAACAAGGCTACAAAGAAGGCGAGTATGTAATACTTGCTGAGTCAAAAGACATCACAGAGATTAGCAATCTTGAGATACAAATGCAAAAAGCTTTTGGCTATAAAGTAGATAGACAGCTATATAAAAACCTTAAATGTAATAATAAAGAAATGAAAATAAACATAACAGAACAAACCACTACATTTCCTATGCCATTAAACAAACTGAAAGGTAGGTTAATGGACAACGTAGGTATGTCGTGGACAACAACAGATGGTGATGTAATTCTTACATCTGAATCAATTAAATGGGTTGTTGAAAATGCAAAGACATCTATGTACAATGATGAACGATGCTATGTATACAACAAAGCTTTTGCTAGATGGTTTGACAATAACGATGCACATAGAACTATAACTGGTGGCTTATCTCCAACAGGACCAAGATCAATGGATTGTAAAGAGTATGAAAGTCATAACCCAGAAGAACACGGTATGCCTGAATGCTGTAATTATGACGATCCTTGTACAACCCCAAGAGGAAGTAAGCATGATTGTGTTAACCCTAGTGGTCTTAACGATTTTGACTTAATAAGAATGTGGGCTAATGAAAGAGGCTTATACGACAAAGGTGATACAAAAACTCAAGCCTTAAAACTTGTTGAAGAGGTTGGTGAAATATGCAGAGCTATACTTAAAGAAGATCACGATGAAGTTGTTGATGGTATCGGTGATGCTGTAGTTGTGCTTACAAATTTAGCTGAACTACAAGGTGTTAGTATTGAAAAATGTATTAATGTTGCTTATAATGAAATATGCAATAGAAAAGGTAAAATGGTTAACGGAACATTTAAAAAAGATTAATATGAGAATACTAATTATGTTGTTGCTAGCAACTCAAATACAAGCACAACAATCGTGGTGTGATTCATTAACTACTCAACATTATCCGGTGACTGGAATATCAATAACACTAACGTCAATACCAAGTGGAGTAGATTCTGTGGAAGTGTTATGGACTGCGTGCAACACATCAACATGCTATTCAGCTAATGGTGTAACCGGGTACTTTCCACTAATATCTTTATCAGACACAGTAAAGCTTTGTTACGATGCTTGGCTTTATGAAAATAATACAATAGAAACGTGTTCTCAATGCGATTCATTAGTATTTGATCAAGGCTTGTCTTCATGGGTTATGTTTAGTAGTCAAGGCAACCCATTGTCTATAAATGAAATCACAAATAAATTAATCAATAACAAAATGTACGATCTTTATGGTAGAGAAATATTCAAAGCCAAAGGTGTTTACATACAAAACAGAAAAGTAAAATATGTCAGATAGAGAAATAATGGATGCAAAACGAGGTATTGAACGTAAGTCTTATGGTTTTCGTGATCCTGTAGTTAAAAATGTAGTTGATAAGTTTGTTAGTAGATCAGATGTAGGTTATGAAAAATATGGCAGAACATTAGACAACGAACGTAGAGGCGGTTACAAAGATCTAGCTGGTTATCTAAATGATATACAAGAAGAGCTTATGGACGCTGTGCTATACATACAAGCTGCACGCGAGGATTTACAAACTAAATACGATATGCCAATAGCTTATTGCACTGAATCAGACTATGATGATGAAGAAGAAGATTAAAAGAAAACGTGGTCCTGTCAGAAGTAAAAAAGTTACTTTTGACGGGATCAAGTTCGCTTCCGGTCTTGAAAAGTATATGTATCTTGCTTTAAAAAAAGCTAAAATAAAAGCTAGATATGAAGGAGAAACATATGTTGTTCAAGAAGGTTTTGAGTTTGATACAACAAGTTACGAGAGGCAAGGTAATGGTAAAGGAGAGTTTAAAGACAGAGGTAATAAAAAAATATTACCAATTAAATACACTCCAGACTTTGTAAGTTCTTCATTTATAATTGAATGCAAAGGTCGTGCAAATGAAAGTTTTCCGTTGCGTTGGAAAATGTTTAAAAAATATGTAAAAGCGAATTTGCCCCGTGTGACTATATATAAACCTCAGAACCAGAAGGAATGCGATAAAGTAATAGAACTAATAACCAAAAAATCTTAATATGAAAAAGAATGATTGGGAGTTAAGCATTGGGACATTCCCTGGTTTATTAATCGGCGTAAGATCTTACGTTGAATCCTACAGAACGAACCACGTATTATACTTGCTGTTCGTAGATATTTGCCTAACAATACATAAAAATAATTAATGAATAATAACAATAAAATCCTTTCGGATATTACTGTGCACATGAAGTATGCAAAGTATATTCCGGAACTAAACAGAAGAGAAACCTGGGAAGAGTTGGTGACACGTAATAAAGAAATGCACCAAAAGAGATACCCTGATTTATATAACGAAATAGAAGAAAATTACAGATATGTATATAAAAAGAAAGTTTTACCAAGTATGCGAAGCCTACAATTCAGTGGCAAACCGATTGAGATTTCGCCCAATAGACTCTATAACTGCTCCTATTTACCTATTGATCACGTTGATAGCTTTAGTGAGTGTATGTTTCTACTCCTTAGCGGATGCGGCGTAGGTTATTCAGTACAAAAACATCATATAAAATCACTACCTGAGGTTACAAAACCTTTTGAAGTAAGAACTAGAAGATTTGTTATTGGTGATAGTATTGAAGGTTGGTCAGATGCAATTAAAGTTTTAATCAAGTCTTATTTGGGCTCTAAGAGATCATCTAAGGTAAAGTTTGATTATTCTGATATTAGACCAAAGGGAGCAAGACTTGTGACCTCAGGGGGAAAAGCTCCAGGACCACAACCGTTAAAAGAATGTTTATTAAAAATTAAAGGAATATTAGATGCTAAACAAGATGGTACAAAACTTACAACGCTTGAAGTCCACGATATTGTATGTTATATCGCAGATGCTGTTCTTGCTGGAGGAATCAGACGCGCCGCACTTATATCTTTATTTTCGGCGTACGATGAAGAAATGATTTCTTGTAAATCAGGTAATTGGTGGGAAACAAACCCACAACGTGGTAGAGCTAATAACTCCGCGGTTTTAATAAGACATAAAATAACTAAAGAGTTTTTTATGGACTTATGGAAACGTATAGAGCTATCTGGTTCTGGTGAACCTGGTATATATTTTAACCACGATAAAGACTGGGGCACAAACCCTTGTTGTGAGATAGCACTGAGACCTTTTCAATTTTGTAATCTATGTGAAGTTAATGTTTCAAATATAGAGGATCAAGATGATCTTAACAACAGAGTTAAAGCTGCAGCGTTTATAGGAACATTACAAGCTGGATATACTGAATTTCATTACTTAAGAGAAATATGGCAAGAAACAACAGAAAAAGATGCCCTTATAGGTGTGTCAATGACAGGGATAGGGAGTGCCGCTGTGCTCCAGCAGGATATGAAGGCCGCTGCAAGTATCGTAAAACGCGAGAACACGAGGGTTTCAAAATTGATAGGTATCAATCGCGCGGCACGTACAACGTGTGTTAAACCTGCAGGGACAACATCTCTTGTACTTGGAACGTCTTCGGGTATTCACGCGTGGCATAATGATTATTATATACGCAGACTGCGTGTTGGTAAAAATGAAGCTATATATAAATACCTACAACAAAACCACCCTGAACTTGTTGAAGATGAATATTTCAGACCGCATGACACTGCCGTGATTGAAATACCTCAGTCTTCACCAAAAGGTTCTATATTAAGAACTGAGTCTGCCTTTGACTTACTCGAACGAGTTAAAAAAGTTGCTACCGAATGGGTTGCGCCTGGTCATAGATCAGGATCTAACACTCACAATGTGTCTGCAACAATAAGTTTAAAGAAAGACGATTGGGATAAAGCAGGTAAATGGATGTGGAATAATAGAGGTTGTTATAACGGCCTCTCCGTACTACCTTATGATGGTGGTACATACACTCAAGCTCCTTTTGAAGATATAACTAAAAAGAAGTTTGAGCAGTTAGTTAAACTATTACAAGATGTAAATCTTGAAAATGTAATAGAATCAACTGACGAAACTGATCTATCTGGTGAATTAGCCTGTGCTGGTGGATCATGTGAGATAACAGGCTTATAACTAAAACAATTATTATGAAAAAAATGTTAATGAGTTTAACTTTAGCTGTACTATGTACTGTTGCTGTTAACGCGCAAAATGTAAAAGGTGACTGGTACGTAGGTACTGGTGACATCGCTAATACCGCTTGGACAGAGTGGTCTATAGCTCCAACTGTAGGCTATGCAATAGCTGATAAGTTTATGGTTGGCTGTAATGTATCTCAAGCAGACTCGTCTGCAGAAATGGTACTAGATGCACATGTTAGATATTTCTACAACGGATTATTTGGATATGTATCTGCTCCTAACTTAGATACTGATAGACTAACTATTGGTGTTGGTAAAATGTTTACGTTCCACAGAGGAATATACATTGATCCAAAAGTTGTGTACAACACAAGCGAAAAGACAACTAACTTAATGTTAGGCGTTGGCCTTAAATTTTAGTATTAACTTAAAACAATAAACAATTATGGATAAAGTAATAAAGTATTTAACAGGATTTTTTACAGGATTAGTTTCGGTTATGATAGCTATCGTACCGGTAACAATTTTGTGGACACTATTAACAGGAACATCTGTGTTTGGTATGAATATCATAACAAACTTTATGGACATGGTAAATCAATTAGGATCTAACGGTTTTGTTGGTTTGTTATCATTGATATTTATCATGTACTTCTTTCTGTGTGATACGTGTAAAAAATAAGTATTAAATTAAATTAAATTAAATTATGAGTTTTAATAAATGTGCAGGTATATATGATCAATTACAAGATCTAGTAAATGACACTCAGTCAGATATGACTAAGTTTGTAGAAGGTAACAATTCTGCAGGCACGAGAGTCAGAAAAGCAATGCAAGCAATTAAAGGCTTGGCACAAGAACTAAGAGTTGAAGTACAAAACCAGAAAAATTCTGAGTTTTAACTAACTGTTAGAAAAATTAAAAGGGATAGCCATTGCGGTTATCCCTTTTTTTTATATTGCTACCGTAAAGATAGTGACCATAATCACAATGTATATTATTGGACTAAGATCTATTTGTTTTGTTTCCATAATTTAATAATTACAGAAATTATAAAAGCGCTAATCACTCTAATGTTAAGAAATTGTTAATTAATCTACCGTATTTACTTTACCTATACTTGCTGCAGCAACTGTGTTTACCTTACCTATACTAGCGGCTGCTAAGCTGTTTACTTTGTGAGTGTACCCACTAGCTGGATCTGTATATGTTAAGTTTATAGCGCTACCAAAATTAATTTGGTTAGTTACATCACCACTCTCTTCCAACATGTCTTCTTCTTCAGCACCAGCATCGTGAGATAAAAGCAATGCTACATTAAAATCATTGTTGTTTATTATTTGACTGGCAGCTGTAGCATTTAAAGTAAAAGTTACAGTACCACTGCTACCAAAAGTCGTTGCCGATGAGTAAGTAGTATTACGATCTATATTATTAAAGTCAGCGTTTGCAAGCTCACCACCATTACTACTACCAGCTGTATGTTTTATTGCTGTTGTATTGGAAAGTGAAGATGGGTTACCATTTGCGCCAGCAGAAGTTAGTTGAAGTTGAAAACTAGATCCACCTGTTATACCAGAAGTGTCAAAGTGTATAAATGTTCTTATAAATCTAAATGTACCACCACCTCTTCCTGTATTTTTAAAATATTGTATTGCTGTTGTACTGTTAGTTGCACTATCACTAGCTGTACCAGTTGTAGCGTTAAGCGCAGCTGAATAACTACCGGAGCTTGCTCCTGTTATAAATCCTTTTCTATTTGATGCTAATGTACCCATTTAAAACTCTTTTTTAGGTAAGTAATAAGTATCGTGATTAAAATAACAGTTAGGCGGAGGACTTACTGCAATAGCTTCGTAAGTAACGCCAGTAATATTATAATAATTATTTTCACTATTAACACTGTTCCACCACGTAACTTTACAACCTGTGTTAGCTAAATTAGCTAAAGAGCTTTTAAACTTGTCCATATTGTCGTCAGCAAAAGTATCGTAGAATATACCATCATAAGTAGCTAAACAAATTTTTCTTCTTTTGTCTTTAGCTGTATTCCAGTCGCTTTCTATAATATTTACATTAGGTTTGTCAGCGGCCCAGGCTTTTGCTTTCTCTATTATCTGCGGGTGATTTTCAACTATAGTGTGAGAATTTATAGAGTTAGCTTGAATGTAGTTTGCTGCTATACCCATACCAAATCCTATTTCTAATATATCGCCACCATTTTTGCAAACGTAATCAGCAGATTTTTTCATAATAGCATCTTCCCAATCCATCATTACTTCCATGTCAATGCTATCGTTTGCAGCTTTGTAATAAATCTTATCAGATTCAAATATTAATGTTTCGTCTATATAGCTCATTATGCAACCTCAACAAATGTTCCGTCTGGATTAAAGTATATTTGACCAGTGCTAGCGTGTAAACAATAACCTATAACTCTTACTATATCACCACTACCTGAAGGCGCTGTTGAAGTTGCGGTACCAGCTGTTGTTGATAAAAACAAAGCGTTACCTACACTTCCTGGGTCATGGTCTAAAGTAACAAATCCTCTTAACAAAACACCATTGGTATTTGATGCCGCACCTAAAGCAACGCCAATCATACCTGTAGATGTAGAAGCGGCATCAGCATCTATTAAAGCCCAAGTACCACTTGATGTATAATAATATATTTTACCTGCATCCATAGATGTTGTACTACCAAAGTAAGCTACATCACCCATTTTGTAGTCAGCATCAGTACCACTACTTATCGCCGCAACTCTTGTTTTAATTGTAGATTTAATACTACCACTTACTGAAATACCACCGTTAAAACTTACAGTACCACCATCATCAATTTCCATAGCTCCAGGTTCAGATTGCGAACCTATTTGGCCGTCATCATCTACAATTATATTTGAAGCTGTTATGTTTTGTCCAGTAGTTAAACCAGAACTATCTACTTTTAATCTTTCAGCTCCACCAGTAAAAACTTTATAAGTATCTGCACCACTAAAGCCAAAATAAGTGTTACCATCACCAGTGTGGTATATGTAATCCGGCATGTATATAGACTTGCTAAAGTTAACTGTTCCGCCATTACCATCTACATCTATATAGGTAGCGTTTGCACCACTACCGTTATCAGCTTGAATGTATATGTGAGAGTCATCAGCCTCTGCTCTTATATAAAGATTACCAGTTTCATTATCTATATAACCATGAGAACCAGTATGCTGTATTTTAAGATCTTGATCGTTACCAAACCTAGCTTGTATATTATCTTGAAACTCTTTGTGCCCAGTTATATTTTGACTCACACTTAAGTGCATTGTGTCAGAGTCTAAATAAGCAGATGCAATTACATCACCAGTCCAACCAGCTGAAGTTATATTACCAGATATATCAGCATTACCGTCTATGTCTAGAGTGTCAGCTTGTAGTTCGCCATTAACTTCAATTCCAGCACTTGCTGTTTTAAGTTTTTCAGTACCACCTGCTACTACTCTAAAAGTATCGTTACCTAGGTCAAAACCAAAATAAGTATTAGAATCACCAACGTGTTCAATCTTACCTGCAACATGTAACGTGCCTGATATATCTGCATTACCATTGATGTCTAGCGAAGTACCTTGTACCTCGCCAGACGACTCTACATCATGTAAAAATTTTACCGGCATTTAATTTAATTTTAATTAGTTAAACTTAATCTATTTTAGTTACTAAAACTATAATATCGTTACTTGCAGGAGCAGTGTTAAAGTCTACCGTAACGTTTGCAGTGTCTGTTCTTACAACTTGTGCATACACAGTTTCATAAGAACTTGCATCATACATTTGTACAACAACATCTCTCGTTCCTAAAGCGTGGTTTACAACTATTGAAGTAGCAGATCCATCACCAATCGTATCTTTAAAACTTCTTGCGGCTAAACCAGCAGGTGTCACTGCTCTTGCTGAGTCAGTACCAGCTAAGGCTTCAGCAGTTGTAGCAAGTTCAACTTTACCAGCAGCACTTGTACTTGCAGCTGTTACAATTGCAGTTGCATTACCAGAAGATAAAGTACCAACCGAAGTTAAAGAAGAAGCTGTTACACTAGATTTTAGCGTACTACCACTTAAAGTGCCAGCCGCAGCTGTTACTGTAATATTTGCGCTACCATTAAACGATACTCCATTTATAGTTCTTGCTGTAGTTAATGTAGCAGCAGACCCAGAAGTATTTTGATTACCTGCGCTATTAACACCAGGTAAGTTGATATTAGCACTACCATTAAAACTAACACCACCTATCGTGCGCGCAGTAGTTAAGGTAGCCGCTGAACCAGTTGTGTTCTGGTTACCGGCAGAATTTACACCGGGTAGATTTATATTTGCAGTACCATCAAAACTTACACCACCAATTGTTCTTGCTGTTGCTAATGCGGTTGCTGTAGCAGCTAGACCAGTACATGAACCAGAAGAACCTGTTGTGTTAGCATTAATTTGTGCAAACCTATCAGCAATACCAGCTGATGTCATTATGTGAGCATCGTTATCTGTAAACTCACCTGAATCATCAATTCCTGAGATTGTATTACCGTCTAAAACAATACTAGTTGTAGTTAGCTTTGCAAGTTGTAAATTTTGAAAACCTGTAGTACCAGCGTTGTCTCCTTCACCAGTAGGTTCGATAGCACCGTTTGCCTCAGCACCAGTAGCAGTAGTACATATTAAATGAAACTCAGCATCTCCTTCGTCCCATTTTAAAGCAACGTTAGCCTCACCATTTGTTGTTCCAGAACCTCTTGACCATAATATACCTAAGTCATTAGTGTTTGCACCAGAAGCACCTTGGTTTAATAGTAAGATCTTATCTTTTATGGCTGTATTCGTAGTCGATTCTAAAACAGTATCACCTTTCAGTGTTATACTACCATCAACAACAAAATCACCTTTAACAGTTACGGTTTCAGCAGAAGTACCAATAGCAAGAGCACTACTACCAAAAGTGCCACCTAAAGTTGTTTTTAAGTTTGCAGCACTTACAGATACATCAGTGTTTGTAATAGCTCCAGATGCAGCTCCTAAATATCCCCATTGTGTAGCAGATATTGTAGTTGTACCAATGTTTTCTAGCTGAGCACCTTCAGATGCTGTTATGTTTGAAATCTCTGTAACTTGAGAAGCAGCTATTGTTTTATTAGTTAGTGTTTGCGTGGCTGTTAATTGTACAATGTTACTGTTAGTTATACTTGCTATTTTTGTAGCTGTAGCAGCGTTACCAGAAGTGTCTTGATTACCACCAGAGTTTACACCAGGTAAATCTATGTTTGCGCTACCGTTAAATGATACACCTCCAATATTTCTAGCCGTTGTAAGCGTAGCAGCGGATCCACTAGTGTTTTGGTTACCCGCACTGTTTACACCTGGTAAGTCAATGTTAGCACTACCGTTGAAAGACACACCACCAATTGTTCTAGCGGTTGTTAACGTTGCGGCCGAGCCAGTTGTGTTTTGATTAAGAGTTTGAACTGTAAATGTCAAATCGTAAGGATCACCGTCAGTCCCGTTGTCTGTGTCCGTCCAGTTAATATCAATACCTCCACCTTCGACAAATTTAACTTCTTTGTTTTCAGTAATTGTTACCTCTGTACCATCACCATCTTCTATAACAAATCCATCACCCATATCAACAGTGTTAGTGTCAGTATTAGTTATAGCACCTGTTGCCGCACCGAGATAACCCCATTGTGCCGCTGATATAGTTGTACTACCGATGTTTTCTAGCTGTGCACCTTCTCCAGCAGTTAAATTAGATATTTCAGTTACTTGTGATGCTGCAATAGTTTTGTTAGTTAACGTTTGAGTCCCACTTAACGTAGCTACAGTTGAATCAATTGCTATGTCGTTAGCATTGGCAGTTATACCAGTTCCACCAACAACGTTTAAAGTTACCGCACCTGAACTACCACCACCAGTTAAACCATCACCAGCTGTTACTCCTGATATATCACCAGTAGCTGACGAAAGAGAAATCCAGTTTGACCCATCATAGAATTTTACCACGTTACTACCACTATGGTAAAATAATTGTCCTTCAACACCAGTAGGATCAGAACTTAAGTGCTGTAGCTTCATATTTAAGAGCTGATTGTCATTCAGATCAATATTAGCTAGAAATTTTACATCTGCCATTTTATTTTTGTTTTATGTTATTTTTTTGTTTTATTTTAATTAAAGAATGCTTTTCCTGAAAAAGAGCCTTCAAAGTCTAAAGTTGCTCGGTTATCACTATTGTATGTAATCTGTCCTATTACCACTTCGTTAGCGGAGTCAACAACTGTAACAGCACACTTTTTACCCAAGTTGTGGTCAACAACCCACTGCGCTGCTGGCGTGCCTTGCGTGTGAACATGGTTTGCATCACCAGTAAATACGTTATTTGTAACTACAGGATTTCCTATATATCTAGCCATCTATTAAATTATTTTATAATTAGTTTTTCCGTTTTCTTTGTATGCTTTTAAACATCTGTTTCTGTTTTCTTGTGGCGATACATAGCTAACATGTACCCAATTAGGATTATTGTTATCGCCAAACTCCCATATCATTTGGTCATAGTCTAAGTGTTCTTTTATAAACTCATACATTTCAGCATTACTCATTCTGCCAAATGTATCATCTATGTCTATAGCTTGTCCATGACAATGTTGGGATTTACCACTACCACCTATTGCTTTGTTTAATTTTGGCGACCTATAAAAACTATTTATTTTTATTGGTCCACCAACATAAGTTCTTAAAGGTTCAAAAATTTCCTCTGCTAACTTAACCATATTTTTTTTATGTTCTTCTGTAGGTGTGTTGTCTATGTCTAGACGTATTGCTGTTCTGCTATACACACTCTCCTTATCGCTTATGTGTTTGCTTATCATTTTATTTAGTCATTAAAACGTCTACTGTATCAGCTCCACCAACAGTTACATAAAGACCAAAAATACTATTATTAAACGCTATACCATCTCGCTCTTCTAAGAGTAAAGACATATTTACTGGTATTGGAGTTGTAAAAAGTATGTTAAAAGTTTCTGGCGATCCTGATGTTGGGTTGCTTTGTAAAAACAAAGTTACTGTTGCGCTGTTTGTAGCGTGAATATTAGTTATCAAAATAGTTTTGAGAGCACCAGATTTACTACCAGGCTCTATAAGCGTGTTAGTTACTCCGGTGCTACCAATTATATTATGATAAGGAATAAATGCCATTTTTAAGCTTCCTCAAAGAACAATGTGTATTCTAAAACTACAGCGTCATCAGAAGAAGGTGTAGCTACAATGTCCATATCGTCTACTACTGTAACTGGCATGAAAAGCCAATCACCTCCGTAAAGTCTACCAATCTGTTGACTTGTACCACCTGTATCACCTATAGAAATAGTTACGTACTGAGATTTGTCAATAACACTGTTGTTGCCAATATTTTTAATATAAACCTTTGCAGCTGTGTTATCACTTGGCTCTACAAGTTCGTTAGCCATAGTTATTAAGTCAACTGCAGTAGTTGCAGCTAATTTTCTTCTTGAAAACCCAGTTGTTTCGGTAATATCGTTATTAGTTCCAGCTTTTGTTAAAGTCATAGTTTTAGTTATACCTGCAAAACCTGAAGATATATCTGAAGTTAAAGTTGCTGTTGCTGTTGTTGCCATATATATATTTATTTAAAAGTTTATTATTAAGCTGATGTTAGAGTTCTTCCTTCGTGGAAATAAGCATAAGTTATTTTATTTGTACCAGTGTAAGATCTAATTTCTATATCTGCCGTAGCGTCTTCTGCACCCCAAGGGATAAACATCCAATCGCCTGCATATAATCTTCCTATCACTGTAGCGTCAATAGTTATTATTACGTAATAAGTTTCGTCAGTAGACTCGTTAGCTATATAAACTTTGTTTGCTTTGTCTTTATTTAATGCGTTGTCAGCATCTAAAAGATCAAAATTAGTACCTGTAGCTATTTCTATATAGCCCATATCCATTTGATCTAAACCGTCAGCAGTAGTTCCGCCTTTAACACACGTTGTATCTGTTGTTACGGATATATTGTCTGACAGAAGATCACTTGATAGCGTTACCGCTGCTGTTGTTGTTGCCATTTTTTATTTATTGTTTAGTTAGTATTTTTATTATTCTGCAAAAAGCATATATTCTAAAGTATGACTAGCTGATGAGCTTGGCGTTATTTTAAAATCCGTGTTATCACCAGTTGTATCAGCTGACCAAGGTATTAAAGCCCAGTCTCCAGCGTATATTCTTCCAACCTCAACATCATGTATTGAAATTAAAAAATATAAACCAGCTGCAGTCTCTGTGTTTTTTAAATATATTTTATGTGCTTTATCGTCTGTATAGTCAGCGGCAGCAAACAAAGTGTATTGACTTGCTGATGCTGTTGTTTTTCTACCTAGTCCACTTGTGCTTATTAAACCAGTAGAATTACCAGCTCCAGTTAAAGTACAAGTTGTAGCTAATGATAACTCATCAGACAATAAGTCTGAGCTACTTAGCGTTATAGATGCCGTTGTTGTTGCCATGTTATTTTTTTATTAATTGTTTTATTACGCTTCCATCGCTGTATATAAATAGTAGAAGCTTATTTTTTATTACTTTTGTTTCTCTACCAAGAAGATCAGTTACAGCGACTAATTTTTTCTCAGCTTGTATTCTCGTTGGTAACGGACCAACCCAAGTACCTTCACAGTAGTTGTATGTTGCTTGACATATTGTGTCCCACTCATTATCACAACAGTACTTATCTATATCTATTACCCAGGCGTAACATGGATCGTTAAGCCAGTAAGGTATGCTATCACCAGTAACACAACCTGCACTGTAAAGACAAGATAAAGGATCGTCAACATTAGCATTTCCATTATAGTTATATGCTGTTTGATCCATGCAACCCATAACGATAGAAATACACGAACCGTTATCCGTGTTAGCCAATGGATCGTAATTAATAGCCAAACTATCCATACACCCATAAATATAAGCAATACAACTAAAATCCTCCGTGTTAGCTTGTGGGGAATAATTAAGAGCGCTAGGATCCGTACAACCATATATAAAAGGAACGCAAGAATTGTTATCAGCATTAGCTAGTGGGTTATAGTTAAAAGCCGTACTGTCTGTACAACCATACACAAAAGGTATACACGATCCATTATCTACATTTGCTAATTGATCGTAGTTAAACATAGTAGGGTCTGTGCAACCAAAAACCTTTGCAACGCAACTTCCATCATCAACATTTGCTTGAGGGTCGTAATTAAAAGCCTGAGGATCTGTACAGCCAAAAATTGGAAACACACAACTATTGTCATCTGTGTTTGCTAAAGTGTCATAGTTTAAAGCTGTAGGATTTGTACAACCATACACAAATGGAATACAAGTATCTGGTGTGTTTGCTAATACGTTGTAATTAAAAGCAAAAGCGTCCATACAACCCGCGACTATAGGTAAACAACCGCCATTATCTACATTAGCCGTGGTATCGTAATTAAATGCTAATGAATCCGTACAGCCAAACATAGCTAGTGTTTCGCAGCTATCTTGTATATTTATATCTGTGTAATAAGCGTTAGCAGTGTCAACATGATACTCTAAGTATGCTGGTGATATACAACCAGGATAATAGTAACAGTTATCAGCTGTGTTAGCAGTGTCGATGTAATTAAAAGCTAAACTATCTAAGCAGCCATATACAATTTCTTCACAAGTATTACCACAATATGTATTTGCCTCGTACATAAAAAATGGTACAATAAATGGTGGCTGTATAGTTATTATAGTATCTTCATCTGGTCCTATTAACGTAAAGCCACACTCAATAGCTGTTGCCTGTGCTTGTTGACTAACAAATAGCTTTGCATATACAGGTGAAGGAGCAAATAAGTCTATTGTAAAAGCTTGGTTAAAGCTAGAGTTGTTCATATAGAATATAGACGTGTCTGCATCTTGCCATATCTCTAGTCTTGTTGCCACCCAACCATTACCAACTAAGTCGTGTAATATTAAATCATAAGTACATTGATCAATATCGTCCATTGTGTTTGCTAAAGGATCGTAGTTGTACATTGTACTATCTATACAACCATATATTTTTAAAGTAGCACAGCTACTATCATCTACAGTGGCTAGTGGATCGTGTTCTACATAATCATCGTCCATACAGCCATATACCGGGGGAGGTGGTACACAGGTATCAGAGATAAATACGTGAGCGGAGTCTTGCCCGAAGCTAGGATCAATCCCATAAACTACGGTATCGCCGCATTGCATTACGTAATACGAACCATCTTGTCCTCCCCATAATGTACCTTCTAATCCATCACCATATAAATCGTATATAGTAAAAGTTAACTCTCCAGGAGGTAAACAAGCAAACTGAAACTGTGGCTCGTAATCTGGCACATTATTATAAGGTCCACCTGAAAATACTATATTGCCTAAACTATCAGTTATTGTCCAGCTAGTTTCTTCAGGGTATTGGTCTAAGTTTATATTTACTAATGTTGGTACACATGGGCCTGGTGGAGGTGGTGGTGGTGGTGGTAAACAACTTGGTACTTGCCTGTTGGAGTATATACCTGACTGAAAGTTAGGGTTAGGATAGTTAACTATTGTATCACCACAAATAGTAACATAATAACTACCGTTCATTCCATCACCATAAGTGTCTCTCATTAAAAAAGTTATATCAGCTATAGTATCGTTTATATAACAAGTGTCGGTATAACTAGTGTTGGGTGATGTATAATGCCCAGCTGGTACCATAGCTATAGTATCACCATTTAAGCTATCAGCAAACAAAGTCCAATACGTTTCCGTAGGGTATTGATCCGTGGTAACATGTATAACGCACTCTTTTTGAGCAAGCGTTATAATAGGTAGCAATAATAGTAATAATATTTTTTTCATTCTTTTATCTTAATTGTAATGTCGTGTGGCGCATATTCATTGCCGCCAAAATAAGGGTATAAGTAATACCTTTTAACTAAACCCCAGTTTCCCTCCGGTCTTCTTCTAACCATCGTTGTATCACCATCTATAGTTATAATGTAGTAAAAAGTTTTTATATCTATTGTAGCGTTGTAAACAATATTTGGTTCTATAGTTCTTATAGTAGCAGCCGTATGTCTACCTTCTTCATGTCTTAACCAACAAAGTTCTAGTTCGCTGTTTAAATACCTCCAACCTAATCTTATAGAGTATTTTTGATGTCTAACGCCAAAATCGCTAAAGCCGTAAATTTTATTTACGTCATGTTGGTTTTCTAGTATTTCAGTAGTGTAGATAGCAGACTCGTCTAACATAAAGTCAAAGTCTATTCTTGAGTTTGTAGGGTGGTTGAAATAACTACCAGAACTATGTTCACCCTCAGGTATTACATATGTTCTAAAACCAAGATCATCAGTTTCTTTAGCGCAAGACGATAATATAAGTATTAATACTATTTTGTACACATACCTAGGCATACTTTACCAAAGGTTAGTTTTTTAATCAATAGGCACAGTTTTGCTTTCATATTAAAAGTCGCTCATTATTTGTTCGTTAATAAAATTTTGTATTTCCTTCCTCGTCGCAAGCATTTTAAAACTAAGATCTGCTTGGTATCGTTTTATTTCTTCACCATCTTTAAATATAATTATAGTAGGCACTATAACTATTTTATGTTTTTCTTGTAGCTTTGTTTGTTTAACTATATCTACTTTAGTAAGATCACAATCATTTAGTTTTTGGAACCACTCTACATCATTTGTAGAGTTCCAGTCAGCATTAAATTGTGTTACCACAACTTGCGCTGAAACTAAGTTTGTTAGTAGCATTAAAAAAATCATTAGTAAATATACGCTAAAGATTTTCCAGCTTGTATCTAGTTTTTTCATTTAATTTATCTTAAGTCGTCTATCTTGTCTTCGATTCTAATCATACGCTCTTCTAGCTTCTTGACGTCATCTCTAGTCTCCATAATAGTATTTCTAACATTAACATCCTTCATATTAAACTCCATGCGAGTTACGTCAGGTTTTGGAAGCTCTTTTGCTTCAGCTATATCAGCTTGTAAAGCAAACCACATACCTATAATCCCAGACAATGCAAAGCCAACTGCTATGAGCGTTTTAATACTTATGTTAAAGCCAGTATCTTCGTTTAATTCTTTTGCCATTTTTGTAGATTTGTTATAGTTAGAAGATTACGTAATTTACTCCAAATTTAAAGTCATACCATGTTCTATTCCAGTATTTATTATATTTACCCTCAACAAACGTACCTAACGACTTATTTAACTTATAACCAAATATTAAACCGCCACTATAATCTAACCATTGATTACCCTCGTATTTATGATAAGAGTAATCGTTACCGTCGTCATAATGATATGGCATTAAGTTTGCCCAAGCGTGTGACCAAAATGACTTTGTGTAATGGTAGTAGTCAAAACCAACAACGACAGAGTGTTGTATTATTTGATCTAATTCATTACGTTTTCTTTCTGTATAATCCGCTAGCACTGTAGGTATAACAACCTCTTCCCAAACCTCTTTGCTTGTAGCAACGAGTTCTCCATTTGGAGAAAAATACTCACTAGCAGCTACATCAACATTATAGCCTTCTTGTAGTGCTAGGTAAGTGTAATGTATATTGCCATTGCTTAGCATCCACTCTGCTAAAGGGTCATATCCATAAGGTTCGGATAGCCTTTGAGCAAGTCCAGCATTAAAAGACAATTTGTCATTAACTTTATATCTATATCTTTGTGAAGTTTCAAAGTATTTAATATCGGCAAAACCATCTTCTAGGTATTCGCCTTTCAATATATACTTGTTATCTACAAATCTTACAAAATGATGTTGATCTAAATACTCATCACCTTGCTGTCTTTTGTAATCTACTTCAAATAAAAATTCTAAGCCACGTACCTTACCTACATTAGCACCATCTGACCATGACTCTTCTGTGCCATCATAAAATGTCTGTGCTCTGTTTTCATAACCAAACCTTGCAATCTTACGTATACCAAGTGCTAAGTTATAATCATATGGAGTTTCTACTGTTACAGTTTCTAACCCGTTAGTTACAGAAAACACATCTATGTCTGATATAGAGTTACCACCATTAGCCGCGGCGTAAAACGTAGCAAACTTAAAATATTTTTTAAAGTCTTGTGAGCAGCACTTTTTTGGCGCCGCGCAAGAGCTTAATATAATTAATAATACAATTAATTTTTTATTCAACATAGTAATTAAATTTTTGAATTTTTTTCTTTTTCTTTTTCTTTTTTTGCTCTATACCAACATTGTAAGGCGTCCAACCAGCACCCATAAGTATTCTCTGCCAAGTTTCATGTTGATCACTTAATGCGTTTTGCAAGTTAGTAATGTTTTGATATGGCGAATAAACAGGTGCATTAGAAACAGCCTGTATAGTCATTAGTGAAGACTCTAGCTTTGGGTTACCTAGTTCAAATTTAAAAGGAGTGTCTTTGTTAAATTTTAACCTATCACCAGCTGCGTCTAACATACCAAACTTAGATCCAATTGGTGGTGATATATTTAACAAGTCTTCAGCAACCTCACTATAATCAGCTTTAAAAGCAGGTTTAGCGTTTTGTTTAAAAAACTCAAGAGTTGCATTTTTAAACGATGAGATAAGAGCTCCTTGAACACCAAAACCTCTTAGCATAGAATCAGCTGTTGATTGTAGCGTATAAGTTTTAGTACTAGCTATTTTTTCTTCAGTAACATCTTCATCATTAAACAACATGGCAAACAACGCTGATTGTAATCCAGCGAACATAGCAACTTGAGCGCCCATATAATAACTTATTCTGCCTATAGCCTCTGATTTATTTCTTAAACCTTTTGTTCTACCTTTAGCTAAATCAAGTATATCCTTCATACCTGCTCTATTCATCTGCATAGGAGTATTAGCAAAAGGTAGTATTATTCTACCTATCAAAGATGTTTGTTGTCTAGATAATAGATCTGCTCTAGACGACTGTTGAGTTCTTTCTGCTAAAACTTGAAAATCTAAAAAAGCTTGTTTTTCAGCTGCTTTATTTTCCATGCCTTGCTTTTGATACATTTTAATTCTGTTTCTATAGAACGTAGCGCCACCAAAAGATATTGCAAAACTATCTGCAAGTTTTGTAGGTGTGTAACCTACCTTAAGAACTTTAGATATAACACCTTGTATCATGTTTGGTGAAGAAGCTGCTGCAGAAGCAATTTCAGCCTCTGTAACGTTTATAGCTAAACCGTCTCTTCTTTGTTTTAGCATATCTGAGTTCATAATAGTCATAAAGTCTTTAGAAAACTGAGGTATATTACCCATTGCTCTTGCTGCAGATATAGGGTTGTTTTCTCTCATGTTTAAAAAGTTAAGAGTAGATATAGTTTGTAGTGCAGCTGATCTAGTGTTAAAATTCATAATAGTACCAATACCACCGTTTAAATAGTTCATCATAGCACTACTACCCCTATCTAGCTTTAAAGATCTAGTTCTACCAGTTTGCATACGATCAAACATATCTGTTATGTTTTCTCTCCACCTAGTACCTAACTTAGATTCCATTTTATTTAAATTGGCTTCGCTAAAAATTTCGTTTTTAACATCTATAAATTGCTGAAGGTATTGTTTTCTACTAACACCTCTATCTATATTTGTAACTTCACCAGCCATTGTTTCTCCCCACCAATTTTCACCTGGTTCTTTTAAGCCTTTTTCTTGTTTTGTAATAGTAGCAAAGCGCTCCGCATAATTCTGTAAACTAGGATTATTTTTTACATGCTCAACCAATTTTGTTTCTGTTCCTTTTGCTAAGTCTGGAATTTTATAACCAGCTTTGTTCCATAAGTAAACTCTCATGGCCATGTCATTTGTAAAGCTAGTACCTTCAACTTCTTTTGAAATTTGTTTAACTACGTCTTTGTTTTGCTTACGAAGAGACATGTAGTCATTTTTAGCAGATTGCCTAGCTGTGTTATAATCTCTTATACCTGTTTCAAATGGCATTATAAACTCTTTTTTAAACCACTTTTTATTTTCATTACCCTTTTTACCTTTACCATATAAAGGTTCAATAAGCAATTCTAAATCAGCGGCACTGTCTCGCATAAATATTCTTCTTCGTTTAATATCTTTACCTCTAACTTTTGCTTCTGCTTTTGAAAAAGTTTTATTAGCCTCTATACCTAAAGAGTGATCCATAATATTGTTAACTCTTTCGTTTAAAGTAGTTTTACTAGACATGTAAGCTTGTTGTACGTTGGATTTAATATCTAATTGGCTTAACACATCTTTAACAGCTTTTACGTTAGGTAAAGCATCATCTACAAAATACATGTCATTATAGCCTTCACTAAACTTTTTAAGCATCCACATTGCTTTTGCCTCACCGGTACTGTTACCCAAACCTGTAACGTTTTCAAAAGGTATTTCAACACCTTCACTTTTTAAATAATCATGTATTGCTTTTTGGCTTTCAGGTGCTCTAGCTGTTAATATAAATACATTTTCAGGGCCATATTTTTTAATCTGGTTTTTTAGCTTTTGCATTAGTGGTCCTGGTTTACCTTTAGTTACTTTGTTAAAGTCTGTAAAATCCATTTTCCAACCTTCAGCTAATAGTTTGTCACCAACAAATGGCCACTCATTAGAGGCTATTTTCTTTTTTTGCTTACCTTTTGTTGCAAACACAAAGTTTTCACTAATACCTACAGTTTCATCAAAATCAAAAGTAGACATACCTCTAGCTTTCTTTTTAAACTTTGCACCTTTAGTTAATGCTTTGTCAAAAGTTTTAGCGTTTTCTATAGCTTCTTTATTAGTTTTAGAAGCTGGTAAACCTACTTTTTTAGTTTTAGCATTGTTTACTTTTAAGGCTGTTTGTTCAGCTATATAAGCTTGCTTCATTTTTTTAGCAGCCGTAGTATTTGCCATTTTTTTCCAAGCACCTGGTGAGTCTAAATTTAAAGTTGATTTTGAAGTAATATTTTTTGGTGAAAGCAAAGCCTCTGCTGAAAGCTTATAAGTATAACCTATAGTTTCACCTGCTTTGTTTTTATAACTACTAGCGTATATTCTAGTTTTTAGCTCAAAATTACCTTCTAATCTAGTTGCACCAGCCTCCATAGCTATTCTATTATTTACACTAGGTTCTCCAAGTATAAAAGCGCCTTTGCCAGCCATTTGAAAATTAAAAACACCTTTCTTTAAATAGTCAACCTCAACAAACTTACCGTTAACAGTCACAGAGTTATCAGCAAGCTTAGCTTTAGCACTACCTCTACCACTAAGCAGGTTATGTACCTCTAAAGGTATTTTTGTTTGAGAAGTAAAGTCTTCGCCTGGCTTTAGCACATTTTGCTCTCTTAGTATAGCTTCTACTTGTTTAGCGCCATTTTTAATAGCTTTTTGCATTGACTCAACAACTAGAGCTTCTTCTTTTGCATCAGCTCTTTTTTTACTTCTTGTTATAGTACCTTTTGTGTAATTAGTAAAGCCAGCTGGATTTCTAGACCCTTGAGCTTTGTCAAGTTTAAGTTCCCACATTTGTTTACTACCCCACCAATCAACTACCATATCTGCTTGTTGAACAGTTCCTCCTTTCCAGTTTCCTTCTGGTGGATAATAAACGTCTTTTTCTCCAACACCACCTTCAACTTTTATACCTTTGTCACCTAACCTTTTAATCTTACCTTTACTTTGGGTTTGCAAGAAAGGCTCGTAATTATAACCAAGATTACCTTTGGCAAACTGTTTTAAAATATTATCTTTAAGATTTCCTATTTTCCACGCTCGAAAAACTATCTCTACCGCTTGTGGGTGATATTGAGTACCGTCGTCTTTTTTAATTACAGAAGTTTCTTTAACAATATCAAACACATCTCTCACATCACTTTGTTTTAATATTCTCTTTAGTTCTCTAGCATCTCTTTTTATTTCCGTAACGCTAAACATTAAGTTAGGGTCTCTACCTATTTCACTAGCAACTCTTTCTAAGTAAGTATCAAACATCATTTCTCTAGCTTCAATAACTTTTTGTGAATCTTTACCAGTTCCTTCTATAGATCTTTCTAATTCTAAAAGAGATATGTTTTTTACTTTAGCAATAACCTCTGGCTTTAGTAAAACTTGTGACGTCATGTCTTTAGCTAATTCAATACCTATAACTTCTGCTAATCTGTCTTTACGAGTACCTTTTGTTGATCCTAAACCAGAGCCAATATAGAACTTAATAAACTCTGCTGGTGTAGGTTTTTTAAACTTATATAAAGTATTACCTGCAGTTCTAGAGGTGTTCTTAGGCACTCTACCTTCTGATATAGCTTTGTCAGTTTCTTTAACAG
>Ga0208643_1000422_pt1 | contig 28655 bp, 39 predicted proteins | sample VirMetDEL_Nov_12_FD_184516 | JGI IMG/M metagenome (GOLD analysis project Ga0208643, IMG submission 184516) | Aqueous microbial communities from the Delaware River and Bay under freshwater to marine salinity gradient to study organic matter... | ecosystem: Environmental > Aquatic > Marine >...
TAAAAAATTCGTTTATTAATTATGAAGATTATTGAATTAATCCTTGACGAAGAAAGTATTGACGCTGGAGTAAACGCGATTAGTATCGTGGAATCACCTGCTATTGAGTCAGATTTCATTGCACTTAGCAAAGAGCAAGAAATTAAACTCGCTGAAGTGGATAAGGAGAAGCGAGTTCTGATGGGCGCAGCTTTGATACCTAACAAAACCATCTTCCGAAAGAATGGCGAGGATGAGTTTTACGTTTACTTTTCAAAGGAAACCATAGCCAAAGCATCGCAGCTTTTTCTCAAGCAAGGCAATCAAGGTAAAAGCACTTTGGAACACCAACTTAAATTAAGTGACTTGACAGTAGTTGAGTCCTGGTTAGTTGATGATTCGGAAAAAGATAAGTCAGCATATTACGGATTATCTATGCCTGTAGGCACTTGGATGGTCAGCATCAAAGTTGATAACGATGAGGTTTGGAATGACTTCGTTAAGACAGGTAAGGTGAAAGGATTTTCCATTGAAGGATACTTTGCCGATAAGACAGAACTAAAAGCCGTTGAGAATATAGACGCAATCTTCGCTGAATTTGAGGCAGAAGAAAAGGAGTACCTACTGAAGGAAGTCAAGGCGGTAATCAAAAAGGACAAGCGAACCAAAAGCGGAAAGCGTATTTCAATGGAGTCATATAGTGATTATCCAGATGCAGTAAAGAACAACGCGAAACGAGGTCTTGAATTGAACGAGAAGGTAAACAACAAATGTGCTACGCAAGTTGGTAAGATTAGAGCGCAGCAGTTAGCGCAGGGAAAACCTGTAAGCATTGAGACAATCAAGCGAATGAAAAGCTATCTGAGCAGAGCAGCAGAGTATTATGATAGTTCCGATACTGAAGCCTGCGGAACGATTAGCTACTTACTTTGGGGAGGTAAATCTGCATTGAGTTGGGCAACATCTAAAATCAACAGCTTAGATGCGTAAGGATAAGCTGCGGTATTATAACGCGCAATCATCAAGGCGAGGTGGTAGGAGGGGATGCTTATGTCCTAATAACACATACTCAGTCAAGTGCTGCGATGGTTCACTATGGGCGCAAGGAATAGGCAATATCACAGGCACACCTCCAACCATCATCAACTATATATACATCACAACGGACGACTTTAAATACGTCACATCCGATAACGAAATTTACTTAACAGTCAACTAATGGCAACAGAAAGAGTAGGGATACATAGCTTCGAAGAATTGGAAGCATCAATTGGTAACGCTAAAACAGCAGCCGATGTCAAAACAGCATACGAAAGCAACGCGAACACCAATGAATTTAGCGATTCAGAACAGAGCAAGCTGGCAGGAGTTGAAGCTGGAGCAGAGGTAAACCCAACGGATGCGGAGATAAAAACGGCATACGAAAACAATTCAAACACCAACGCTTTTACGGACGCTGAAAAGTCAAAGTTGACAGGAATAGCTTCAGGGGCAGAAGTGAATCCAACGGCATCAGCAATAAAAACATCTTACGAAAGCAATGCAAACACCAACGCATTCACAGATGCCGAACAAACCAAGCTCAGCGGTATTACAGCAGGTGCAGAGGTCAATGCTGTTGATTCTGTATTTGGAAGGACAGGTGCTGTAACTGCTCAAAGCGGTGACTACACAAAGTCAGATGTTGGACTTGCAAACGTAGACAACACCAGCGATGCAGATAAGCCAATAAGCACAGCAACGCAAACGGCACTAGACGCAAAGCAAGGAGACATCACCTTAACTACCACAGGCACATCAGGTGCAGCTACATTAGTAGGCGACACATTAAACATCCCTCAGTATAGCGCAGGCGGTGGAGGTATTGCTGCGGTAGTCGATGACACTACGCCTCAGCTAGGCGGTGACTTAGATTTGAATACGTATGATGTCATAGGCACAGGCAACATAAACATCACAGGCACAGTAACATCAAATGATTTTATTGGTGACTTGAATGGTGCAATTCGATTTGTCGCAAAAAACGAAAGCGGAGCGACCTTACTAAAAGGCAAGGTTGTTTCAATTACGGGTGTAAGCGGTAACGAAACGCTTGTCGATTTAGCAGATGCAGACGATGCTGCTGCAAGACCAGCATTTGGTTTAGTCTATGCCGATGCAAATAACAATGCAGCCTGTGAAGTAGTGACTTTAGGAAACTTGACAGGTCTAAACACATCAGCATTTACTGAAGGTGATACATTATACGTTTCAACATCAGCGGGTGAGTTGACAGCTACGCCACCAAGCGGAGAAGCAGCAGATATTCAAAACGTTGGTAGAGTGATTCGAAGTCACGCAAGTGCAGGCATCATCAAAGTAGGTGGAGCAGGTAGAGCGAATGCAACGCCAAACCTTGATTCGGCTAAGATGTTTCTTGGCAACGCATCAAATCAGGCGGCATCAGTTGCAATGTCAGGTGATGTCACCATCGACAACACAGGCGCGACAACAGTAGGTACTATCAATTCCGTAGCGGTTGCCACAGTCACAAGCGGTGCAGCATTAGGGGCAACAGCAAACCAAGACTCAACAGCGACAATATTAGCTGGAGATTTGACAGGTACAGTCAACAGCGTAGCAGTTGCGACGGTTACAAGTGGCGCAGCATTAGGAGCGACGGCAACACAGCCAAACGATAACATATCTACGCTCACAAACGATGCTGACTATTTACCATCTGACCCAACAGGAGTGACAGGTGCAGATGTGATTACAAATATTATGAGTTTAACTCAAGCTGAATACGATGCAATTGCAACGCCAGACGCATCAACGCTTTACATAATAGCTTAATATGCCAATTAAATTAGGAAGTACAGACATCACTACGCTAAAGTTAGGTAGCTCAGATGTATCTCAAGCATATCTTGGAGCAACACCTTTGCTTTCGACAAGTTACAACTTCGGTAATTACATTCAACCTGATGGCGTAAATGATATAGGAACTACAGCTTCTTCCATAACTATTAATTGGACAACAGATTGGGTAGTATCATTTTGGTTTAAAGGAGATGGTAATAGCAATGCTACAAATGTGTTGCTTTCTTCAAGTATAAGCACAGGATATTATTGGTACATCAGAAAAGGCTCAACGCCTTATGTTAGGTATCAGTCAGGAGCAAATAATACAAGACAAGATTGGAGTGACGCAGCATTAGCAGGATGGGATGATGGTGATTGGCATCATTTTTATATGTATAATGTAGGTACGGATGTACACCTTGTTTTTGATGGTATTGATTATGGAGACGGAGGCGCGACAGGGTCACAGGATGGCGTTAACATTGATTATGTTTTTTATAGAGGCGCGAGCAACACTTTCTATTCAGACCTTGCAATGGATGACATAATTGCAACACAAACAACAGGTAGCGTAACACAAGCACAGTCTCTTTATAATGGCGGAGCAGGCGAAAATCCTACTACTGTTTTTGGAGCAACACCTGACTATTGGTACAAGTTTAATGTCACCGATGGCACGACAACAATACCCAATAGCGGAAGCGCAGGTTCTAATGACTTAACACTTTCAAACTTTGTTACACCATTTATATTTCTGCACTAATGAATAAATACGGATATATAACTGACAATACATACGAGGTTGCAGATACAGCAATCACTTGGGATTTTGTTAGATACAACGAGGACGAAACAACAACAGATTTTGTTGGCATCGAAAGCACAGTTGCGATTGATTCAGACAAGGTTGTGATGTTTGAATCGCCACGTTCATTTAGCGATTGGAAATACGAATTTGAACCAGAAGAAGATATTTAATGCCAAACATAACTGAGGAGTCAAACGCATTCGAAGAAATGATGCGGAAGGCAGAAGAACTTGACAAAACCAAGCAAGTCAAACCACAGGAATGCAGCCTTGAAGATGAGGATTGCGAGGCTTGTGGAAGCTGAAAATGTAACACTTAACTAAAATTTCGTTTATACTATATGGAAAAATCTGTAATTAATCAAATCAAGACTTTGCTGGGGATGGAAATCCATCTGGAGCAGATGACACTTGAGAACGGCACAGTTATCGAAGCTGAGAGTTTCGAAGCTGGAGAAGCAGTTTTCATCGTCACAGAAGATGGACAAGTTCCATTACCTGTTGGCGAATATGAATTGCCAGAATCTATGATGTTAATTGTAACTGAAGAAGGTATAATTAGCGAGAAAAAAGCAATGGAAGAAGAAGCCGTTGCTGAAGAAGAAGCTGTTGAAACTTCAGAGGTTGAAGTTGAAGCCAGCGAAGAGCCAAGTTATGTAACGAAGGAAGACTTCGAAGCAGCTATTGGCGAAATCAAATCAATGCTTTCTGAGACTGTGAAAGAAGAAGTCAAAGAGGAAGTAAAAGAAGAGGTTGCTTTATCGTCTGACGATATGCCAGCAGCAAAGGCAATTATGCCAAATCCTGAGAAGGAGTCAAAAAAATCATTCAATTTTCATTCAACAAAATTGGGAGGCACAGAATCAAGAGTGTTTTCTAAAATAGCTAAAATCAAAAAATAAAAATGGCTACAACTACTAACATCACTACTACCTACGCTGGAGAAGCAGCAGGTCAGTACATAAGTGCAGCTTTATTGAGCGCAAGCACTATCGAAAATGGCGGTATCACAGTTCGCCCAAACGTATTACAAAAAGAGGTTATTCAGCGAATTGACGTTGATGCTATCGTGAAGGACGCAACGTGCGACTTTACGCCAACATCTACTGTTGATTTGACTGAAAGAATCTTGACAGTCGAAGAGGCACAAGTGAATCTTCAGATGTGTAAAAAAGATTTTGTATCTACTTGGGAAGTCGCTCAAATGGGTGCTAATCAAGGAGATGTTCCTTCGTCATTAGCTGACTATATGATTGGTCACATCGGTTCAAAAGTTGCTCAGAAGATTGAGCAGAACATTTGGTCAGGAGTTGCTGCTAATCAAGGAGAGTTTGATGGATTAGCTGTTCAGCTTGCCGCTGACGCTGCTCTTCCTGCTGCTCAAGAAATTACTGCAATCGCTATCACTGCTGCTAACGTAGCTGCTGAAATGGCGAAAGTAGTAGCTGTAATTCCTGCTGCTGTATATGGCAAAGAGGATTTAAAGCTGTACGTTTCTAAAAACGTTTACAAAGCATATATCGAGCATTTAGCTGGATACGCTGCTGCTGGTGTTGGTGCTAACGGATACGAGAATAGAGGTTCAAACCAGCGTTTGGTTGACTTGTTTTTCAACGGAATCCCTGTATTTGTTGCAGAAGGATTGACAGATAATAAAATGGTAGCTGCTCAGACAAGCAACCTTTTCTTCGGAACATCTTTACTAAGCGCAATGCAAGAGGTTAAGCTACTTGATATGGCTGACCTAGATGGTTCTAACAACTTCCGTTTCATTGCTCGCTTCTTTCAGGGAGCAACTTACGGAGTAGTTGAGGACATAGTTCTCTATGCTTAATTAAATACTAACCAAAAATCTGGGCAGGTGAGCGATTGCTTGTCTGCCCTTTTTTTTACTTAAAATACTGAAAACCAATGAGTTGTGACATAACCCACGGGCGCGTAGAGCCTTGTAAAGATGCTGTCGGAGGCATAAATAACATCTACATTTTTAACTACGCAGACTTACCCGAATCAGCATTCACATTTGATGCTACTGACACAGATGTGATTGATGTTTTAGGTTCAAGTTTAACTGCGTACAAGTACGAATTGAAAGCGACAACTAATACGCTTCTACAACCCGTCAATGGTAGCCGAGACAATGGCACTACCTTCTTTGAGCAAAACTTAAACATCACCTTGAAAAAGATGACAAAGGAAGCCAACAAAGAGTTGAAATTGCTTTGCTATGGCAGACCGAAAATCTTAGTTGAAACCAATAACGGAGACTTGTTACTTTGCGGTCACGAACACGGGCTTGATGTGACAGGCGGTGAGTTTGCCACAGGTGGTGCGTTAGGCGATTTAAATGGTTATACATTGACGTTCTCAGGTAGCGAAAAAGTTCCTGCTAACTTCTGCGTTCCATCGACAGGAACAACGATTGCTGAGAAGCTAACTAATTTAGGGATTACTTCAATAGTTACTAGCTAATAATTAGGAAAGGTGATTAGAAAGGGCTACTCAAATGGGTAGCCTTTTTTATTTGAAACAAAATCTTAAAAATTCGTTTATAGTATATGGTAATCTTAACCACATCAGCAACGGCTCAATCATTCCAAGTCATTCCAAGATTTGAGCCGACAGGAAATGTAGATGTAACTTTCACAAGTGAACAACAAAACAAGCTGACACACACTTTTAATTTAGCAGCTACTTACTTGAATGGCTACTTGACCATTACAAATACATTTTCACCTTTGCTGGTGGATGGTCAGAACTATATCATTGAAATAAAAGATGGCGCAGAACTTTGCTTCAGAGGAAAAGCCTACATTACAGACGATACTGACTTTGCAAAATTTAGCATTAACGAGAATGTGTTCACAGAGCAGTCATCTAACAACGAATTTGTAATCATATGAGCAGCAACATTAGCTTAGTACAATTAGGCAAATACACAACGCCTGAGATAAGCGAGAACAAGCGCGACAAATGGGTAGCCTATGGCGCAGACAATAACTACTATCAGACGCTTATAGATGCCAAAGAATCGCCTACAAATAGCGCGTTAATCAATGGTATTAGCGATATGATTTACGGGCGAGGTTTACACGCCACAAACGCTGCTAAAAAGCCTGACGAGTATGCAATGATGGTTCAGCTATTCAGCGAGGATTGTATGCGCAAAATCTGCGATGACTTTTACACTTTCGGACAAGCTGCTTATCAGATAATATATGATACTGCTCACACGAAGGTGATGGAGGTAGCGCATATGCCTATCCAAAATCTGCGACCTGAGAAGATGAATGAGGAAGGGTATATCGAGGCATATTATTACTGCGATGATTGGGCAAGCGCCAAGCGTCACGATGAGCATCAGCGTATACCTTGCTTTGGAAAATCTAAAGAAGGTCTTGAAGTTATGGTCATCAAGCCTTACAAAGCTGGCTTTTATTACTTTTCACCTGTTGAGTATCAGTCAGGATTAGACTACGCATTCGTTGAAATAGAACTTGGACAATTTCACCTTAACAACATATACACTAGGTTTAGCGGTTCGACAATCATCAACTTTAACAATGGCATCCCTGAGGAAGACCAACAGAGAATGATTGAGTCTAAAATTAAAGACAAGTTTACAGGCACAGAAGGTGACAGCGTAATCGTAGCTTTCAATGATTCGCAAGAAACAGCAGCGCAGATTGAGTCCATCAGCTTGCCAGATGCACACAACCAATATCAATTCATCTCTGAGGAGGCAAGCAGAAAGATAATGGTATCGCATCGCGTTACTTCGCCTTTGTTATTTGGTTTGCCACAAAACGGAGGACTTGGTTCAAACGCGGATGAGATTAAGATGGCAGCTTTGCTTTTTGACAATACAGTTATCAAGCCAATGCAGCGAGTTATCATTGAGTCAGTCAATGCAATTCTATCATTCAACAACATCAGTTTAAACACATTCTTTTTGACAAGCCAGCCGCTTGAGTTCAGCGAGATGGAAATCGAAGAAGTTGATGAGGACACAGCACAAGAAAAGACAGGTATTGAATTATCACAACAAGATTTTGACGATGCCGAAATGCTTGATGCTTTACAGGGTGATAAGATGGATGATGAATGGGAATTAGTTGATAGTAGAGAATGGTCAGAAGATAATGAATCGATTGAGCAATGGGCAAATAAATCTATCAAATTAAGTGCTTGGCAGAAGTTTAATAACTATATCACTTCATTTCCAAGCAAAGAATCGCAGCTTGATAAAAGCTATTACAAGGTTCGTTATTCGTACGAGGAAAAGTATTCAAAAGGCAAGAGCAGAGATTTTTGTCGCAATATGATGAACCGAAGTACACGAGGAGTGGTCTATCGATTAGAAGACATTGATAAAGCATCAAGAAAAGGTGTAAATAAATCTTTTGGACATAATGGACAGCCTTATGATTTGTTTCGTTTTAAAGGCGGTAGCTTCTGTGGACATTATTGGCAAGAGAATCTGTATCAATTAAAGAAAAAGAAAGACGGAGAATACGTTGAAGATAAGGCATTGAGTTCATCTGAAGAAGTTGCATCAATTCCAAAGTCATACGAACCTAAGCCAAGAGGAAGAAAGGATGCTGCAAAAGCACCAAGAGATATGAAGAATAATGGACGTTATCCAAGTTAAAAATGGCAAAAGCATTACTTATAAAGACAGATGATGTACTCAGGTATTCTAACCTGAGCGGCAATGTAGACAGCGACAAGTTCGTGCAATACATATCAATCGCGCAAGATATGCATATCCAGCGTTTGCTGGGTACAGACCTGCTTGAGAAGATACAAGCCGACATCATTGCAGGTACACTTGCTGGTAACTACCTAAGTCTTGTTACGGATTGGGTGAAGCCTGCGTTGATACATTGGTCATTGGTGGAGTTCTTACCAATGGGTAGTGTGACCATAGGAAACGGAGGTATTTACAGACATCAACCTGAGAATGCCACAGCATTGGATAAGTCAGACGTTGACAGTTTAGTATCTCAAGAAAGAGACTTTGCGGTATACTATTCCAACAGGCTAGTCGACTATCTCTGCAACAATAGCGGATTGTTTCCTGAGTATTCTTCTAACACAAACAGCGATGTAAATCCAGCATCCGAAAGCAACTTCTGCGGATGGGTACTGTAAAAAAATCATACGAACCAAAAAAAAGCAACGTAGTGAAGTTGCAGAAATTTATCAAAAAATTGAGTAAGAATGGAAGTTATAGAGGGCGTTGCTAAACTAATTAGCGACCACGGAATTATGACTGTGCTGAGTGCTGTTGCATTAGGTACTTTGATATGGAAGGGGAAAACAATAGGAGCGTTTATTGTCCAGACATTGCAGGCATCAGCCATTGTAAAGAAGAATGAGGAGATAATTGAGGCATTAAAAAATGAGATTGAGGAACTTCGCAAAAAGCTAGACGAAATGAACCAGGTTTTGATAGAGCAATCAGCTACGATAGCAAGGCTTGAAGAGCGTATCATACAAACTGCTAAGAAGCGAGTATCTAAAAGAAGGGTGACCGATGAAAATTAGTGCCAACCTAACACTAAAAGAAGTCAGTAAAAGCCTGACAGCGACACGCAGAGGCATCGACAATGAGCCAAAAGGTGAGCATTTGACTGCGCTAATCAATTTAGCCAACAATGTATTTCAGCCTATAAGGGAGCATTTCAACAAGCCTATCTTCGTTAGTAGTGGATACAGAAGCAAAGACCTAAACAAAGCAATCGGTGGTGCGCACAAGATAATCAAAGGCGAATATGTAGCAACATCTCAGCATTGCAAGGGCGAGGCTATTGATATTGACAATGATGCACGTGAATATCCAACCAACGCAGACATATTTTGGTACATATACGACCATTTAGAGTTTGACCAGATGATATGGGAGTTTGGTGATAGTAAAAACCCTAGCTGGGTACACGTTAGCTATAAATCTGAAGGCAACAGAAAACAAGTTCTAAGGGCTTCAAAATCTAAAGGCAGAACTGTATATACAAACTTTCAAGATAATCGATGAGAGGACTTCTAATAGCCTTAATTTTGATTCTAAGCAGTTGCTCTTTGGAGCATCGCGTAGAAAAGAAACTAAGAAGGGCAGAGCGCAAGATTGAAAAGCTAACAATTCTATATCCGCAAATATTAAAAAAAGATACTATAAATGACACGATTCAAATCACAATTCCACAAGTCGAAGTTGATACTTTCTTTCAAGGAAAAGATGGCGATACTGTCACTATTTATAAGGACAAGCTTAGAATCAAATACGTTCGGCAGGGTGATACTGTATATCTATCAGGAGAGTGTCAAACTGATACAATCTATCAAACTGTATCTGTACCTGTTGAGCAAATAGTGGTCAGGAAACAAACCATCTTAGAGCAACTTGAAAAGCATTCAAAACGCATAATTTGGTTATTCGTTATATTAGCAATTCTTTACATTGCAATCCGAGTCATTTGGAAGTTCATCAAACCATTATAAAAGGAAACGTACCGAGTAAGTCAAATTGCTATCGCATAATACGTTTAGGAAGCCGTTGCTCGCTCGCAAAAGGCAAAGACCTTAAATCATACGAAAATAGTTTCTTAACGCAGTACAGAGCCTCTGAGACGCTTGAATGCGAGTTTGGCATCAACCTTACAGTTTACTATCCATCGCGGAGAGCAGACCTTGACAACAGCTTAAAGATAATTTTGGACTGCCTTCAGAAAGCAGGAGCGATAAAGAACGACAACAAGTGCGTTGAAATCATAGCACATAGAAAGCTAGACAAAGAGAATCCGCGAATAGAATTTAATCTTTATGAATACAAATAGACCAAGAGTAAGCGATGGATTAAACAGGCTAATTAGCAGATTGAAATCCAAAGATAATCGCATCCTTGTTATAGGTGACCTTCACGAACCGTTTTGTTTGGATGGCTATCTTGAATTCTGCGTGGAGCAATCCGAAAAGTTCAACACAAATAGAACTGTATTTATAGGTGATTGTATCGACAACCACTATTCAAGCTATCACGAGACATCAGCAGACGGAATGGGTGGTGGTCAGGAACTTGACCTTGCTATCAAAAAGATAGCTAAGTGGCGAGACGCGTTTCCAAAAGCAGATGTAATCATTGGAAATCACGACAGGTTAATTATGCGGAAGGCGCAGACTTCAGCGATACCAAGCAAGTGGATTAAGTCCTACAAAGAAGTGCTTGAAGTACCTGATTGGAACTTCGTGGAGCGATTAGTCATTGACGATGTTCAGTACATTCACGGAGAAGGAGGCACAGCACGAACAAAATGCAAGGCTGACTTGATGTCAACTGTTCAAGGGCATCTGCACACGCAGGCATACACCGAATATGTGGTTGGACAGAACTTTAAAATCTATGGTAGTCAGGTAGGATGTGGAATCAATCACAAAGCCTACGCTATGGCTTACGCTAAATACGGCAAGAAGCCAGCTATAGGATGTATGGTTGTGTTAGACAACGGCAAAACACCTGTGAATTTATTAATGAATTTGTAATATATTCGCATATGAAGTACACAATAGAAGAGTGGAAGGAGATTGTCAAGGATTATTTGCTAGAGCAAAACGCCAAGATTGCGGCAGGCAAGGGTGCAACCGATGACAAGGTGATGCTGGAGCGTATCAGAAAAGAGAACCTACACTTCGTCAACAGAATTATAAAAGATTACTTGCCAACATTGGCAGATTAAGAGCGTTCATTGTTTGTTTGTTTAATAGGGGCAGTTCGAAAGGATTGCCCTTTTTTTTGATATTTTTTTTAGAGTTATGCTATTTATTAACATTTAATTCTATATTTGCTGAAACTTTTAAAACAAACAACGATGAAAATCACAAAAATTTATCACGGATTCGCAGACAAATGCCGATGCGGTTGCAATGGCACATACCACAAAGAAGGAGACAAAGACTTCCTTTATTGGGTTGGTGAGTTCAATCGCTTAGCTGCTGAGAAGCCTTTAACTTACGAAGGGCAAACTGTTAAAACAAAAATCGAAGAGGTCGAATGCTCAGATATTCTCGGCACAGTTCTCTGTGCATATAGAGAAAAAGACCACACTAATTCCTTTATGAACCAATTAACGCCTTTGAAATAATGACGGAAAAAAAGTTACGATACGCGATTATTGCTCTATTAATTGTAGCGCTTTTTATACTATGAAAAATATTGAAACCTTAATTGGTGAGATGCTTCAGAAGCATAGTCACCTGCAACACAACGACAATTTATTAGTTGCCAATGTGTACTCAACGATGTATCCCAACAGATACTCCTTCAATCAATTTCTTTATAACTTAGCGGACGGCAAAGTGCCATCTCAGAATCAAATCATTAACATTAAAAACAAACTGACAAATGAAAAATCTGTTTAAATCAATCGCGGCATTTCAGCAAGAATGCCCTACAATTCACAAAGGCACGCAGGGCTATGGTTACAGCTATGCAGACCTTCCTTCCATATTTAAAGTCATCAATCCGCTAATGAAAAAGCACGGACTTGGCTTTACTCAAGAACTTGACTTGGATACCTTAACTACAACTATATTTCATATTGAAAGCGGAGAGCATAGAAGTTCTAATTGCTTAATCCCACAAGGCGTTCAACTGAAAGGTATGAATGAATTTCAAGTATTAGGCTCAGCAATTACATACATCCGTAGATATGCTCTGAGCAGCGCACTAGGTATTGTTACAGATAAAGACACAGACGCTGGAGGGCAGCAGGTCAAAGCAGCCAGCAAGCAACAGCTTAAACCCAACACAACAGCTTGGGAAAAAGCGCAGCAGTACATCGCAGGCGGTGGTGACATTGATAAAATTACATCTAAGTACGATGTAAGTTCAACCTTAATTTCTAAACTAAAATCAATTTAAGATGGGTTACGAAGGATATAACGGATGGACTAACTACGCTACTTGGCGTATTGCACTAGAAATATTTGATGGATGGGATACAGAAGGCTCAGAACCTATAACATCCTCAGAAGTAGAATCAATCATTGAAGACGTAGTATTTGGTGATTGCACCGATTACAATAAATTGTGTCAAAATTATGCTCACGCATTTATTGCAAACGTCAACTTTGACGAAATTGCGGAACACATTAACGAAGAACTTAATTAATTAAATTCAGTAAAAATGGAAAATGAAAATAAGCCTGAAAAGGTATTCTTAGCAAAAGTTAGAAAAGTTCATACTCAGTATGGAGAACTGACAAAAATCAGCTTTGGTCCGCAAGACATTCAAGCCTTGCAAAAGCACGCCAACGACAAAGGCTGGTCGAATTGGGATTTGAAAGAATCTCAAAGTGGCAATTTCTACTTAGAGTTGAACACTTGGACTGCGATGACGCTACCCTTGAGTGAGCGAAATCCGTCCGCTGAAAAACCTCAGTCTAACGAAAAACCAAAAACCGATGACCTGCCTTTCTGATGAGATAAAAGAATTACGCATCCAGCTTCCGCACTTCGCGGAGGCTTTGCGAGATGCTAGATTAAATTACGAAGCCATAACGCAACAGCTTGAATTGCTTACGCATACCAAAGTCATCTATGACGAATCGGTAAGCGACAAGGTAAAAGCGGAGCGGATTATTGAAACAGTTTCAGAACTGTCAGGAGTTCCGGTATCAACAATGCTAAGTGCCAACAGGCATAGGTCAGTTGTAGTAGCAAGGCAGGTAGCAATTTATCTAATAAAAGATAATACGCACTACTCTTTGACACAAATTGGTAAGATGATTTCAAGCGGAAAACCAAAGAATCACGCTACAATGATTCACAGCGTAAAAGCTGTCTTAGATGATTATTGGACAGCAAAAAATACGAACACAGAAACCGATAAATACAAGTTAGCGGAGCAGGCAAAAGATTTACTGACGTGTAGCTATCAAGTTTAATATACTTTTGAACAAACAGACAATGGCAAAAGAACTACCGTACTTTAAATTTGAACCCAGCGAGTGGGATAACGGCAACATACAGATGTGTTGCCTAAATACTCGCGCTATCTTCATTGACTTGTGCTGCATCTATTGGACGAGAGTTGGAGACTTACCTTATGCTCTGGCTTTGCAAAAGATATGCGGAGGCAAAGAAGATGCTCTGGTTGAATTAGATAATCGCGGAATAATCAAAGTCGAAGATGAATTGATTAGCATCAAATTCCTTGATGACCAGCTGTCCGAATTCAGCGAAACACGAGCCAAGAACTCAGCGAATGCAAAGAAAAGATGGAGTGGCAATGCGAGCGCAATGCGAGCGCATAAAGATGGCAATGCCATAAGAGAAGACAAGAAGAGAGAAGAGAAGATAATACCATCAGTTGATGAGTTTGTTGATTACTGCGTATCAAAGCAATCTAATGTTGACCCTGCACACGCAAAACTTAAATTTGACCAATGGATAGAGAACGGCTGGAAGGACGGATATAATAAACCAATCAAGGTTTGGAAGTCAAAAGCGAATGGAGTGATACCTCACCTAAAAACTATACAGCCTAAAGGCAAGTATCAGTTGGATAAATCTCAATCTAAAGACTTTTAAATGGACACATTGATTAGGAATATCGGACAAGTTAAGCAAGCCATGAACTTCGCAGGGTTAGAATATGCAGCTATACATCCCAGCGACATTGATGCGGTGATTGAAATAAACGACAAGTATATTATCTTAATGGAATTGAAAAGAAAAGGCAATTCGATACCTGTTGGTCAGAGATTACTGTTGGAACGAATAGCTGACAAATTTGAATACGGATGGGTTTTATTCATTGAACACGATACCAACAATACTAATGAATCTATTGACTTGATGAACGCAGTTGTAACGCAAGTTTATTTCAGAAATAAGTGGTATAACACTAATAACGAATACACAAAAGAATACATTACTAAATTAGCCAATAGATTTGGTATCGATAAATTACAAAACATATGAAAAATCCAATCATAACCGCGAGGCTCAAGCGAAGAGCATTAGCGCAGCAACTGAGCGAATCCGATAACTACATCATTATAATGGCTCGGAAGAATAAGCTAGTATGTAATGCGCTGAACAAACAAGGTCTTAGTCTAATCGGAGCATTTTTGTGCGAGAACGATTATGCAAAAGAGTTTATATTTGAATATATTAAACAATACAAACAAATCACAGATGAACAAACCAATGACAACAGCACCGCTGCAAGTGCTGAACCAAATCAAGCACCGCAGGATAACCAATCGCAAGAGAGGTCTTGATACAGCTTGGCAAAATGCCAACGAATACATCAGCTTAAAAAAAGGCTATCCAATAATGATAGCTGGAGTTGGTGGCGCAGGCAAGACAGAGTTCACCTTTGACTTGATACTCAACGCTTCGCTAATGCACGGATGGAAGTGGCTTATACTATCGCCAGAGACAGGCGACAAGTACGAGATTATTGAGATGCTTATTGAAAAGTTAGCAGCAGGAGAAACGCTAGAACACAATACCGACAATCCAATAAGCGAAGAAAGGCTAGACAAGATAATGCTTTGGCTCAACAATCACTTCCGCATACTTGACCCAACAGAACATTGGAAGGAGAACTTAAATGACCTACAAATGAATATCACTAACTTCTTTGATGCGGTCAACTACGAAGAGAAAAGGCTAGGAGGTCAATTTGATGGAGTTCTGATTGACCCATTCAACGAACTTGATATTGAGATTGGAGGCAGTAAAACAGCCAACATAGTCAAGAATGAACTTGATGTTCTGATTGCTTGGACTAAAAAGAAAAACTATCTAACCATACTCACAAATCACGCTAATGATAAACACGAGGTTCGTGAAAAGGATGATGATGGTGAATGGTACTTCTGGACTCCACCTAATAAGAAGGACGAGTGGGCATATGGTCAGCAATTCGGGCGTAAAGGTTATCAGATGATATTGCTTTATGAGCCACATCAAATCAAGCAAGTTCAGCTTGCCAATCAAGGCGATACAGAAATGCAGCACAGCGTTGATAATTACTTCAACGTGCGAGATGTTTATGTGCAAAAAACGAAGCCGAAAGGCGTAGGCAAGACAGGAAAGTTTAGATTGTTTTACGATAGAAAGCAGCAGAGGTATTACAACGTGGATTCTCTCGGTATTAAGAAAGGATTAATAGGTATTAAGCAATGAAAATGATAGATTTAGAATTTGACCCTGTCAAAGCATTGGCACAGGTGACGATTATGAAGAACACAACACTATCCAAGAACCCTGACCACAAGTTCATTGAGTACTTTGAGAACATCGAAGCAACGCTTCTCAAAATGCGTGAGAAGAATCTAAAGCTGTTGGGTAGAGTTGAGGCAGTAGAAAGGCAGATTGACAAGTTCAGTCAAATGGGTAACGCTGAGATTGAGTTAGATTACCAAGAAGATGTAAAAAAGCAAGACCAGATGACTGATGAGGCTTGGTTGAAGATTGCACCACAATCAAAATTGTTTTGAGACATTCCAAATACACACGAATGGCGGCTGAGTTAGCTTTAAAGTACGGAATCCATTTAAGCCGTTCTAATGAGTTCAATGACCTTGAGCCTTATGAACAGTCAACAGTTCGCAATCACGCCTTTAAAATACTTGGAAACGCAACCATTGAATGATTTTTTTCGTATCATTGCGTAAATGGAAGTTTCATTCGGTTTTGTTCACGGCTTTATTTTTGGAATAAACTACTTTGCGCACGATGCAGATGATAGCGTTGAATGTACTTTTCAGATATTCATTGGAATTTTAGCTATCGAAATATTTTGGAATGAACCTGCTTGAAATAGCATACACAACCGAGCGTCATAAAGACTGGATTGTGATGGCTACAAATCTCGGTGCTGGACATTACGCTGAGGACATTGTGCAGGAAATGTATATCAAGCTGAGTGAGATTAAGAATCCTGAGCGACTAATAGACAAAAATAATCCTAATCAGTTGGTTGGTTTTTACGTTTATACAATTATAAGGAGTTTAATAGTTGACCTTCAGCGGGTTCAGAAGCGTACTAAGATGGTAAGCATCGAATCAATTCGAGCATTGAAAGCATCAGATGTTGATATGGAATTTGAAGCAGAATTTACCAAGAAGCTGGAGGTGATTGAGCAATCAAAAGCAGATATGGGTTGGTACGATTTAAAGCTATTTGAACTGTATCACAATGAAGGATTAAGCATACGAAAGCTATCGAAAGAAACGCGCATCAGCGCATCATCAATATTTAACACACTAACCAATGCCAAGAGCAAAATCAACGAAGCCTACAACGCGGCGAAAAAAAGCACCGAGTAAAGGACTTGGAGATACAATAGAGAAGGTAACAGAAGCCACAGGAATAAAGAAGGCAGTCAAGTGGTTGGCTGGCGAAGATTGTGGATGTGATGCTCGCAAGGAAAAGCTGAACAAGTTATTTCCATACGATAGGCACAAGCCAGCTAAGTGTATGTCTGAGGCTCAATACAACCAATGGACAAAAGTAAAGGACATCACGAAGCAAGAGAAGCATAGATACCTTACTGAAGTCTACCCTGTAATTGCACAGATTCACGCGATTGTTTTTGACCATAGATTTCACGAACCTTGCACTTGCACACCAAGACAATGGGAGCAATGGCGCAACGATTTAGACCAAGTTTATTCAACATACCAAGATGATAAAAGTTAAGATAGCAGAAGTCAAGACCAATCCGAATAATCCGCGATTGATTAAGGATGATAAGTTTAAAAAGTTAGTAAAGTCAATCAAGGAGTTTCCTCAGATGCTTGAGTTGAGACCTATTGTAGTAAACGATGATATGGTAGTTCTTGGTGGTAATATGCGTTTGAAGGCTTGCAAAGAAGCAGGATTAAAAGAAGTGCCTATCATCAAGGCAAGCGACTTGACTGACGAGCAGCAGAATGAGTTCATAGTCAAGGACAATGTAGGTTTCGGTGAATGGGATTGGGATATATTAGCTAACGAATGGGATGCTGTGCAACTTGAGGAGTGGGCATTGGATGGTTTTCCTTTTGAGGATAACATTAATTTAAGCGATGAATTTGGTGAAGATTTTAGTTTAGCTGAAGGAGATAAAGCACCATTTCAACAACAAACATACACTTTAGCAGATGAACAGGCAGAGCAAATAAAAAATGCAATAGCTGATGTAAAGAATACAGATGAATATAAATATGTTGAAACCTTTGGAAACGAAAACAGTAATGGAAACGCTTTATATTTAATTATTATGCAATGGGCAGAGCAAAAGAAATAATAGTAAAGGTAATAAATAGTAAAATAGCCGTACCATTTGTTAAAAAAACGCATTATTCAGGTACTGTTTCTAATACAAGTAATCTTCACTTTGGATGCTTTTTAGATGGTAAAATGCACGGAGTAATGAGTTTTGGTAGTCCAATGGATAAATCAAAAGTACTTCCACTTGTTCAACCTTGTTTATGGAATGAAATGTTAGAACTGAATAGAATGGCGTTTGATGATTATCTACCAAAGTATTCAGAAAGTAGATGCATTGCAATTGCTATTAAATTAATTAAAAAGAATGCACCTCATATAAAATGGATATTATCATTTAGTGATGCAGTTCAATGTGGAGATGGGGCAATATATAGAGCAAGTGGATTTAAGTTAACAAATGTTAAAAAAAGCACACAGATAATAGAAACTCCAAAAGGTGAACGTGTTACAAGAATGACACTAACGCAAGTGGGAAACGCAAAAAGAAATAGAATACTAAAAGAGTTAGGATTAAAAGATACAGGAGCATCAAGTATAAATCAATTTTTAAATGCAGGATGTATTAATGTTGTTGGATTTCAAAATAGATACATTTACTTAATAGATAAAACTTGTAAAATTACAGTTCCTATTCTACCATTTAGTGAAATAGACAAACAAGGTGCAGGAATGTATAAAGGTAAAAAAATAACCCTCCAAGAGAGGAGGGCTAATTTGAGCGAGAAGGTCGATTCGAACGCCACTTCTTAATTGGAATATTAAACGTGCAACCATTACACTACTCTCGCATAAAACACGAATATAAGACTTTATTTATTATGAACAAAACGGAACAGCATAAAAAGGCAGTCATCGAAGCGTTAGAATCTTCGCTTGGAGTGGTGACATCAGCCTGTAAGAAAGCAGAGGTTGGTCGAACTACATTCTATCAATGGCTAAAAGATGACGCAGAATTTGCAAAGCAAGTTGCAGATATTGAAAACGTAGCTTTGGATTTTGCTGAATCACAGCTTCATAAGCAAATACAAGATGGTTCTGCGGCTGCTACAATCTTCTACTTGAAAACCAAAGGTAAGAAGCGAGGATACATTGAGCGTCAGGAGATTTCACACGAAGGTATTCAGACCTTCCAAATAGTCGAGGATGGCGAATGGGACGATACAGGTAAATAAAGTATACACGCATCTTAGGAAGTCGCCTAAAAAGATAATCGTTGAGCAAGGCGGTACGAGGTCAGGTAAGACGTACAACATTCTGCTTTGGATAATTTTCAATTACTGCAATCTCAATAAAGGTAAGACAATAACGATTGCAAGGAAGACATTCCCAGCAGTTCGCTCATCTGTTATGCGTGACTTCTTTGACATCCTCCGCAAGCACAATCTATACAGCGAGCAATATCACAACAAGTCAAATAGCGAATACCATCTCAACGGAAACCTGATTGAGTTTATCAGCTTAGACCAGCCGCAGAAGATACGAGGTCGAAAGCGAGATTTAGCCTTTCTAAACGAGGCAAATGAGTTGTATTGGGAAGATTGGCAGCAGATACTATTTAGGACAACAGGGCGCATCATAATCGACTACAATCCATCTGATTCATTTCATTGGATATACGACAAGGTAGTGCCTAGAGATGACTGCTCGTTCCTGCAAACCACATACAAGGACAATCCATACCTTGACGAAAGTATCATTCGAGAAATCGAAAGGTTGAAAGAAACAGACGAGGACTATTGGCGTATCTACGGACTTGGTGAACGTGGTATGTCAAGAGCAACTATATTTCAGTTTGGAATCGTGCAAGAGGTATCCGGTCAGCTACTGTCAACAGGTATGGACTTTGGGTTTACGAATGACCCAACAGCGTTGGTCAAGGTCTACAAGAAAGGCAACCAGCTTATCCTTGATGAACTTCTATATCACACCAACCTAACCAACCAAGACATAGCACACAAGTTTGAGGAGTTAGGACTGAACCGGCTTGACGTAATATATGCGGACTCAGCCGAACCAAAGTCAATAGAGGAACTGCATAGGCTACGTTGGAATGTCAAACCAACAGCAAAAGGTGCGGACAGTATTATGGCTGGCATTGATATGCTGAAGAGATACGAGTTGAAGGTCACAGCCAACAGTTTGAACCTAATCAAAGAACTGCAAAACTACAAGTGGACAGAGGATAAGAATGGCAACCTACTCAATAAACCTGTGGACAATTTCAATCACGCGATTGATGCGGTGAGGTATGCGGTTTGGAATAGGCTTGCAAATCCGAACTACGGAAGTTATAGCATCCGATAAAAATATTTTTGTCATATGCCTTATATTTGGCAGAGGTACAAAACCAACCAAATACGTTTATATATTATGAAAGTCAAATTTCAAGTTCCAGCAAGTCTCAAGGACATTCCTTTGAAGGACTACATCGCATACCAAAAGATATTGGACGCAAACAAGGACGCTCAAGAAAGCGAGTTTGTGACGATGAAGATGGTCAGCATATTCTGCAACGTCAGTTATGAGGACTTACAGAAACTGAGCCTGACGCAGTATGATGTCGTTGTCCAGATGCTGCAAGATGTGTTCGGACAGAAGCCAACATTCAGAAACAGAATCAAGATTGGAGATACTGACTTTGGTTTCATACCGAAGCTGGACGATATTAGTCTGGGTGAGTATGTAGACCTTGAAAACTATATGAAGTCACCAACTACCTACCACAAGGCAATGGCTGTCCTTTACAGACCTGTCACCTTGAAGGTTAAGGAAACATATCTTATCGAAGATTACGAAGGCTCTGATAAGTACGCTGAGTTCTTTCTGGATTGCGATTTAGAGACAACACTTGGAGCGATGCTTTTTTTTTGGAATTTAGGAAAAGAATTGCTGAGCGATATGAAGACCTATTTACAGGAGGAATTGAAGACAACGAATATGGAGAGCGAGCACAGTTTGGACAGCGATGGGGCTGGTATCAATCAATCGTTCATCTGGCAGATGGAAGCGTCACTCGAATTGATGAAGTCACAAAAATGGCACTCCATAAATGTCTGCTTAAACTGATGTTTGATAAGCAGAAAACAGAAATCGAAAGCAACGAGTTAAAACGCAAGCAAAGAGGATGAGACAATTTTACACAGTAACGCAGAAGCTACACGACTTATTGATAGCAGATAATAATGTCAACGTGGTGACGATAGGAGATGTTTCAGAGGCTGATTTAGCGAAGCAAAGTATTTTTCCATTGGCTCATATTATCGTTGGCGATACGTCTTTAAATGGCTCGACAATGACCTTGAACTTTACGGTTATATGTATGGATGTGGTTGACATCAACAAGAGCCAACTCAGAAATGAGACTGAGCCGTTTTACGGAATGGATAACTTGCAAGATATCTGGAACACGCAGCTTCAAGTTTGTAACCGATTGGTTGAGCAGCTACGCAGAGGCACAGCTTTCAGCAACAACTTTCAATTGACTGATTCAATTACAGCAACACCATTCCAAGATAGGTTTGAAAATCTGCTTGCTGGTTGGGCAATAGACATTGCTATTGATGTACCGAATTCAGAAATCTGTATCTGATGGCTGGCAGAGTAAAAGGTGCAAGAGATAAAGCGTTAGCTGACTTTGCTGATAACGTGGTTCGATTAGCTAAAATCAACGTGGGTAAAACCTACACAGCTAAAAATTCACGCGGTAAAAGCTACAAGAAGCGCATTGATAATAGCGGTAAGCTACGCAATTCAATTACATCTGAATTAAAGACAACCACTAAAGATGGAAGATTCAGTAAAGGATTCATCATCTTTAAGATGTTGGAGTACGGTCTGAATGTAGATAAGGGCAGACGAGCAGGTAAGGGAGTCCCTCCGAAAGTCTTGATTGATTGGATTAAGAAAAAGCCGTTGAGGATTCGTGACCTAGAGACAGGCTCATTTGTAAAGCAAACTGAGTCAAGGGTGAAAGGACTAGCATACGTTATCAATCGAAAGATTAAAAAGTATGGCATTCCAGCTACTAACTTCTTCACCGATGCTTACGAAAGCCAAGAGGAAAAACTATTCAGTCAACTTCAAGAAGCCATTGCTCAAGACAACATAGAATATATTGAATCACAAATAGACCTACTCAATGCCAACAGCACTAAAAAATCATAGACCTGTAAGGACAAGGTCACCGTTCTTTATTAACTGCGTACCAACGACAGGTAATACAATTGAAAGCGCGACATTAACAGTTAAGATTAAGAATGGAAATCGCTCTGCGGCTTCAGTAGGCACTACATTAAAAACATACACACTATCGAAAACCAATGCAGTTGATGGTATAATTGTGTTTGATATTGCGCCATTAGCATCTGACTACATTCAGCACAACGTAACTGAGCGAATCATTGGAGTCAATTACGACATCGCCACAAATGCAAACCTTGACAGTAATGATAATGGTTCACAGTTTACGACAACAGTAGATACGACAACTTTCTGCAACCTGAAGGTCGGCGATAAGTTTACAATTAAAACGCCTGCGTTTGTAGGCACAGCAGCATCGCCTTGTAATGTAAGTTGGAGCGCGACCGTTTGGTATGCAACTGTGCTTTCATTCAATGCAACATCTATCACATTTGATTTAGGCGAAGCGACACCAAAAGCTGTGTGTATCGCGAACACAACCGTTGCGTTAAGCTATGCTGCCGAAGTCAGAGCAGATAATCACGCGGAGGCAAACGAAGTTCTTTTTATTGATATTAGCAAGTCGGTTGTAGATAATTCAACAACCACAGTTACCGATGAGTACTTTACCGCTAATTATGGATACGGTGGATTTAAAGATGGAGTCAACTTCTTGCCGACAACATCAGCATCAGGAAACTATGGAACGCCTGCTTGGTCACCAACAGTTGCGAAAGGTACAGATGTTACAATAATGGCAACGGATTGCTATCGGCAAATTGGTCAAGATAGCTACGCGGTGCTTCCAATATTTACAGGTGAGTTTGATAGAAACAATCCTGATATAAAAACTTTTGGTCGTATTAAGTGGGGTGATGGCACAAATTGGTTGACAAGAATAAACGATGACTATACGCCTATAACAAACGTATATGACATTGAGATTATGCCATCTGATGATGCGATTGAAAAAGTGGAGAATTCAGTAACGTATCTGCCTTTAGGAAAGAAGAACCTTTGTTCTAATTTTGTCACAGGAAAAGACTATTTGCGAGTCGGTCACTTCATTAATAGAAATGACGCAGGAAGTCCGCAAACAACAACGCGAGGAGTTTCAATCACATTCACATCTCAAAGTCAATTCAGCGTAAACGCAGGACAAGACTTAACGTTAATAGTTGCCAACGATGCAGTTACCAATGATGTAATTAATATTCTTGGAATTGGTTTTGACGCAGGCGGCGGCACAATTTATCCAAGTTTTGATGAAGAGTTGACGGTTCTTAGCGCGACATCAACACAAATAATCCTTGACATAACCACATTGTCAGCTTATCTACAAGGTTATTTATTAGAACTATCTACAACACAAGAGCCATTAGCTTTTTATTTAATTGGCGATGATATTCCAAGATTCACAGGCGAGAATATTATTGCTTCAGTCAATGACCAATCTACGCTAAGATATGAGATTATCTGCGAACCAAAGTATGAAGTAGTTGACTGTTTATTTGTCAACAAGTTTGGTTTCTGGGACAGCTTCAGCTTCTTGAAAAAGTCAATGACACAGATGTCTACAACTGAAAGTAAATACAAACGAAACATTGGTGAAGTTGTGGATAATGCGTACACATACAATCTTAATGCAGCGCAAAAGCAGAGATACAATGTCAACGGTTCAAAGTCTATAATCGTAAACACAGGCTTTGTAAACGAGTCGTTTAGTTTGCTTCTTGAAGAGATAATGTTGAGCGAAAGCATTGTGCTAATTATTGATGATGTTTTCACTCCTGTCACAATTCAAACCAACCAAGTTGAGTTTAAGAAATCTGTAAATGATAAGTTGATAAATTACGCGTTGACCTTTGATTTTGCTTACAACGAGTTGAATGATGTGGTCTGATAACCAAGCAGTTAGAAGTTTGTTTATGCGGTCGCATTGCGGTCGCATCCATTTGGCAATGCCACAAGACAAGATAAGACAAGATAAGACAAGACTATTATGAGGTTGAATGTTGAGGTTTATATTGGTAATGACAGGCTTGATTTGTTTGAAGATGAGAATATTGAGATGAACCGAACTGTTAAGGATTTTCGAGATTTGGATAAAGTCTTTTCTGACTTCACGCAATCGTTCACTATTCCTGCATCGAAGCAGAATAATATTGCGATGTCGCATTGGTATGATGAAAGTCTTGCGACAGGTTTCAACCCAGCAACAAAGAAAGCGGCACGAATAGACATAAACACCCTACCTTTTCGAAGCGGTTATATTTGGCTGAAACGCGCAGTATTAAAGAACGGAAGCGTTGATTTTTACGAGGTTGAGTTCTTCAGCGAAATGACTAACCTAAACGAAATCTTTGGAAAGGACACTTTACCAGAGCTAGGCACAAATGTAGCCTCGTCTTTGGACTATGATAGCTTCACAGACGCATTACAAGACCGCGTAGGGGCTTCAAATAATGTTTTGATACCAATGGCTACAAGCCAAAGAAATTGGACGTTAGAGGGCTTTAAAACGCTTGGTAGTATAAATGCAAACGAATTACCCAACAACCCTACATACCTCCAAAGGACACTTTCACCTTCAACGGTTACAGACCCACAAAATAGATTCAACACTTCGATAAACTGTTTTAAACAAGATTCTGGAAGTGGTACGGATTTATTTGCAGTTACTTTAATACCAGCCGATCCAACAGCAACTTGGAAAATTGAAGCAAGGGATGAGCAAGATAATTACAGTTCAATATTGGGCGCAACAGCTTTCAATACAGGCGCGGCTTCTGATATTGTTTCTATACCTGAGAATATACCTTTTCAGAATGTTGCTTTCATGTTTCAACATTTTCCATCCTGTGAATTTAAGTTAATCATTACTTCAACAATAGGTGGGGACGACCAGTCGACTCAATGCGTTTATGACTATTACCAAAATGGTGGTTTACTTTATGAGTTAAAACCAGCACTTCGAGCCGATGTAATACTCGAAGCAATACAGAGTAAGTACGGGATAACATTTAGCTCTGACTTTTTTAACACAAACGCATGGCGCGACATTTATGTGTGGGCAAATCGTGAAGAAGGTTTTGGCAATCATTACAAAATGGACTACGTGCAACTAACGGGTGGCACAGAAATAATAGACACGAACGGCTATTGGTCAACGGGTTCTAATGAATTACAGATTCCAGCTGGCTCAGGCGCGTTAACATTTACAGTTGGGGTAACGGTGTTGCAAAGTTTCTATGATGAAATGAATAATACGCTACCTACGCCAACGGTTACACTTCTTTGCATGGATTACACAACAGGTTCGGGTGTGCTTTATGAGGAGGTTAACTTTGAACCCAACCTAGTTAATTCACATGATTTTGAGTTTCCTGATTCTGGAGACGATAAAGATTTTAAATTCTTTGTGAAGTCTAGTTATCCAGAGTTGTTTAATTGGGTTATCTCAGGTGATGAGTTGTTAATTGAAAAAGAGCGTGAAGAGTTTGACAACGATTCAAGTTGTGTTTTTTACTTCACAGATCAAAGCTATACAGACGCGCAAACAGGGGAAACGAAATATATTAAAGGTGGCTTACCAGCTCAAAAGGTTTCGGAGTGGTTGGCTGGGATAATTAAGATGTTCAACTTAGTTATCACACCAACATCAAACACGACATTCGATGTTAAAACTTTAGACGATTGGAAGAGTGGAGGCGTAGAAATAGATGTTACAAAATACATTGATAATTCAGAAGTGAGTGTTCAACCAGCAGAACTTTACAGCGAAATTAAATTTGGTTACGAAGAAACTGAATCTATCATTGGTCAAGAGTTTAGAAACATAAACGGGGTTGGTTATGGAGATTTGGAGCTTGAAATTCGAGACACATTTGGAGACGCGATAAGCTCTGAAAAGTTCGAAATAAAAGTGCCGTTCGATAATCCAAGCTGGTCTAGGTTAACAAATTACGCACCACATACAGCAAACGCTGAACTGTTAAGCGAATTACTCGCAATGCAGTACATCAATAAAAACCTTGAAACAATAAAAAGTAAGACGGTCATGTTTTACTATGCCGAACAGATTAACCTTGAAACAGCTAACGAAACAAAGTACTCATTTAGGAAATTCTACCGCGAAGTTTTAGGAGCAATATTAGTTGACAAGTTCTGGAAGTATAACCTTTGCTTTCAATACAATACAGACGATGATTCTTATACTCACTCGCTAAACTTTGGCAGCGAAGTTAATCCTTTCACATTAACGGACGGAACAGCGACAAGTCCAACCATTTACAAATCATTCTGGGAAGACTACATAACTGACCTATACGACTTGTCAATGCGCAGGACAATGCTGAAAGCAATATTGCCATTGCATCTAATGTTAGATATTAAGGTTAATGATGTGCTAACTATAAACACCAAGAAATACACGATAAATAATATGCGGCTGAACCTAACGACAGGCGAAGCTATGTTTGAACTTTTAACACTTGTGGAATGATAAAGGACATAATTGAATTACTCAAAACAGATGATTGGCACGATGGCGGTCAGTTGACTCAATTTGCAAAGGGCAAGTATAAAGTGCCGCAGAACTTAACCGAATTTAAAAACTACTTCAAACTACAAACTAATGGCTGAAACAATAAAAAAGGTAGTTGAGATTGAGATTGATGTTGATAGCGGTGATATTAAACAAGTAGGCAAAGATGTAGAAGGCGTTGGTAAGGACTTAAAGAAAGCTGAAAAAGGCACATCAGGGCTTGCTGGTGGATTCAAGAAAGTCGGTACAGCTATAAAAGCAGCAGGCATCGGATTACTGATTGCCGCTTTAGGAACTTTGGTTGAGGTATTTAGAAGCAATCAAGGGGCAATAGACGCTTTTGAAACAGGTCTGACAGCTTTGAAAATAGCTTCAAATGATTTGTTTAAATTCTTAGAAGGAAATGTCGGTGCTGTTGTAGATTATTTTAAACGAATCTTTGAAGACCCTAAGGAAGCATTAATAGACTTTGCTGATGCGTTCAAGAAAAACATACAAGAACGCTTTGATTCTTATCTTGATACATTAGGCTTTTTAGCGAGTGCTGTTAAGAAGGTATTTAGTGGAGACTTTGCGGGTGCGATGGATGATGTTAAGGCAGCAGGTAAGGAATCATTAGATGTTCTAACAGGTGTAAATAATTCCTTTGACAAAGCAACGGAGGTAGTAAATGAAGCGGTTACAGCAATAAGTGACTACACATCGGAAACATTAAAAAGCGCGAATGCTTCTGTTGAACTTAGTAAGGCAGCAGAAATTGCAGTTATAAAGCAACAAGCCTTAATTCAGGAGTTTGACAGGGCGGCTGAACTTCAAAGACAGATTCGAGATGATGAAACAAAATCATTTGAAGAGCGCATCGCAGCAAACGAAAAGCTAGGTGAAATACTCAAAGACCAAATCGAAGCAGAAACAGCGTTAGTTGATATTCAACAAAGAGCAATCGAGGATAGATTATCCAAAGGGTTAATACCTGAGTTTGAAGCTAAAAAAGAACTGTTACAATTAGATACCGAGAGGCTTGATATATTAGCAAAGGTCACAGGTTTTGAATCTGAACAGCTAATCAATAGAAACAGCCTACTAAGGGAACAAGCAGATATACAAAACGAGATACAACAACAAGCGATTGACCGGCAAAAAGAATTAGACGGCATTAGCCTTGAGGTAATGGAAGACGGCATCGATAAAGAGTTGATGATGTCAGCTATGAAGTACGATGCTTTATACGCACAAGCCGAAGGTAATGCAGAACTGCAAACCCAAATAACAGAGGCGCAAGAAAAAGCCGCGCTTGAAATAGTTGAAAAATACGAAGATGAAGCATTAAAAAAGCGAAAAGAAAATATAGAAGAAGCTACTAAAGCAACAACCGCAGTAACAAAAGCAGGTATTGAATCTGTAATAAGTTTGAACGATGCCTTAGTTGATAGCCAACTTGTAACAGCTAAGAAAGGTTTTCAAATTGCGAAGACTTTATCTATTGCAAACGCCACGATATCAACAGCGGAAGCGAGTATTGCGGCTTATAAGTCTGTGGTTGGCATTCCTTATGTAGGTCCAGTCCTCGCCCCTATTGCGGCTGGTATTGCAGTAGCGGCTGGTGTTGCTCAAATCTCATCTATCGCAAATCAGCAATTCAATACAAGCGGAGGAGGTGCGCCATCAGTTGGTGGCGGAGGAGCATCAACACCATCAGCAGGCGGAGGAGGTGCGCCACAATTCAACACAGTCGGAACAAGCGGATTTAATCAAGTGGCTGGCAGTATTGCCAATCAGAATCAAGAGCCTGTAAAAGCCTATGTTGTATCGACAGATATAACGAGCCAGCAGAGCCTTGACAGAAATAGCAGAAACAAAGCAAGTTTTCCTTAAAAACAAAACCTAAAAAATTCGTTTATTAATTATGAAGATTATTGAATTAATCCTTGACGAAGAAAGTATTGACGCTGGAGTAAACGCGATTAGTATCGTGGAATCACCTGCTATTGAGTCAGATTTCATTGCACTTA
>Ga0208643_1000427_pt1 | contig 28475 bp, 12 predicted proteins | sample VirMetDEL_Nov_12_FD_184516 | JGI IMG/M metagenome (GOLD analysis project Ga0208643, IMG submission 184516) | Aqueous microbial communities from the Delaware River and Bay under freshwater to marine salinity gradient to study organic matter... | ecosystem: Environmental > Aquatic > Marine >...
ATAGTGTAAACATAATAAATTGGAAAAAATGCCAAGCATCAGTAACAAATACTAAAAAAGTACTACTACCAAAAAATCTAGGTTTTCCAACAATAGGTTTACCTTCAGCGTCTAGTTTCCATTTATTTTCCCAACTAGTTTTATTGTTCCACCAGCTACTTTTACCTTTAAAGATACTAATTCCAAAATGAAATTGTATAGTATCCATAATAGCGTTAGCAGTACCAGCTCCAATAAGAAGTAATAAAATAGCCCAATAATGAGCAAAATAACTAACAACCTCTGATATTGTCATCATTCTTTGCTTTACGTTCGTTAATAATATCCATTAAACTTTTATATTCACCAGATTTAATTCCGTCAATTTGTTCAACGTATAAATCTTCCGTGTAAGGTACGTTATTTTCTTTAAAAATAGAAGTTTGACTAAACTCATAACCAGAATTAGATGTACTAAGTTTACTAACTGGATAGTAATAAATAGTATCTTCTTTTGGTGTTGCTTTTTCAACATCTTCTTCAGTTAAAGCCTCTTCTGAAAAATAACGTTTCATTAGTGTAGTTTCTAATACTCCGTCTACAAACTTAGAAAGAAGAATATAACTAGCATTTCTAATATTAGGATCTTCTTTATTTAAATCTGCAGAATTAACTGCAAGTACTGCACCTGAATTATGAAAGTTCCAATCTGGAGTTCCATCTACAGTTTCATTACTACCTGATTCTTCATTAGTAATAAAGTTACCTTCTGCATCTCTTACATAACGACTTTTAACTTTAGGAACAATAATATCATTATTCCAGCTATTACGCATAAAGATATCTACAATATCAGAATTAGTAGATTCACCTCTTCTAACAAATAGACCTCCATCGTTATCAGATAGAGTTTTCCATATTTGAAGTTCATTACGCATATTCATATAATCTTCACTAACCATTACTCTACTTGGAATATAAGTAGCATAACTACTTTTATTAAAAGTAATACCAGTTGTAAAATAATTATATGCTAATAAATCTTCAGCAAGATGTTTAATAAAAGGATTATCAGAATCAAACATTTCATCAAAGCTATCAATAACTAAGTTATCAATACCGTCAGAACTATTAGGCTTACTAAAATCTAAGCGATGAATTTCATTATTATCTAATGAATTTTCATCTAATTTAGGTTTAAGAAAATGAAGCATATGTGCTCTATTTTCACTGTACGCTTCAACTAACTGAGTTTTAACAAGTTGTACTTTATTAGCAGTACTAAGTTTAGTAAATGCCTCTAAATTAGTACTATCTGTAATATCTAAAGTTAACTGTAATTCTAAGTCAATTCCTAATACTTGTTTAGGGTCAAACTTCTTAAAGTAAGATAACTTGTTATTAAGCATTTGCTTCATAAAAGTATAAATTACTCCGTCTTTTTCAGTATTAGGTCTGCCAAGTACACTATAAATAGAACTCCGAGTTTGTTGAATAGCTTTGCTATATTCAATAAATAACTTACTAAGTACGCTATAACTCAAGTCATTAGCCCAAGTTTTATAAGCATTCATAGGCTTGTAAGCACCATCTTGAAATACAGCGTCTACTGCAGATTTATTACCAACTACAATAGGAATATCACCAGGAGCTCCAGTGAATGGATTAATACCATTAGCTACATCATAGTTTTCATACCAAAGATTAGTAACTGAAAGGCTAGGCCCTGCTCCTAATTTATCAGTATTTAATACTTTCATAATAGCACTAAAAGCATCACCACTTTTCTTGTAACGAGTAAACATTTCAAGTACAGTTAGTTGATTTTTAAAGTAATCTATTTTTTCTAAATTACTCATATCAGCCCAACCTTTAAAACCTTCTGCTTTAATAGCATCTGTATTATTCACGTTACTTGCTGCAATTCCAGCTTCAAGTTCACGTAATGTCCAAGTTTTAGTATCACGAGAATCGAATCCTAAAACAGCACTAGCTAACTTAGTTTCATCATTATTTTTATGAGTAAGCCAAATAGTTTTATTCTTTTTAAAGTAGAAACCATTCTCGTTATTAATAGCAAGTCCACGTTTAACTGCATCTTCTTTACTGATAATACCTTCCATAACCATTAACTTATACAGTCGTGTTTGATAATCACGACGCATATATTCCATAGGTCTAGTAGTACTATTAGCAAGAATACCATCACTGTTTAATTTAAATTCAGCTAAACTATTAATGATGGGTTGACGCATAAACATACCAGCATGATTAATATCAATTCCTGTAGTCAGCATAGCCATAAAAGTATCAAACGTATAAGTATTGATATTATACGGTAAACCTTCTTTAACAATATCAAGAATCATAGCTAGCATTTGAGCTGCGTGATCTGTAGTAACATCTCCATTAATATTAGTAAAACTACCATCAGGAGAATGGCCAATTTTACGGTGTGTAACTATTGCTGTAGTACCTTCAATAATAACATCTTCTCCGTATTTATCGCGTAACTCTTGTTCACTGTATTTACTTAAATCATAAGCCATAGTAAAAGTAAAACCTTGTCCAAACTCAGCTTCTATATTTTGAAGTACTGGTAAAATACCATTTGAGTTTGCAGCTAAACCTTTAAGTGCTCGACCTGCAATGTTAGTATTTCTAAAGAAATCTTGACCATCACGTGTATTAGGATTAATGTCATCAACAGCTACACCAGTAAGAAACTCTTGTCGTTTCTTTAAAGCTACAGGATCAGTAAACTTACCAGGATTTATATTTTCTACATAATGATAAGGATTAGTAAGAATAGCCATATAAATATCAAATATAGCGTTATTTCTTCCAGCTCTTGTAGATTCATCAGTAACTAATTTAAATCCTTCGGCTACACTACCTTCAAAGCTACGTTGCATAATATAAAAACTATCAACGTCAAAATCCCATCCAGTTTGTGTAATAAGTTCATAAGGTAATACAATTGTACTATCGTGACCTTCCGGTAAAAATCCTACAACTTTAATTACAGGTACAGAGTATTTAGCTTCAGTAGGAATACGATAACCAATCATTACCAGTAATTCTTCTGGTAAATCATTAATATCCATACGTGTTCCATCTTCATTAAAGAACTTTTTACTCCATGCTGGCAATAAAGCTTCAGCTTCTACAATTCTACCGTTTTCAAGAATAGGTGGATTAAGTCTAAACGTACCATTAACTACTCTATCCATAACTTCATTACGGAAATTAATTCCAGTAGCGTTGATTGTATTTTTTTCAGAAATGCTATTCTTAATATCAAATTCTTTAATATAATTGTCTCCTCCTATAAATATACCTTTACCATGAGTTTGTTCTATAATTCCAGAAGTATCTACTGTTACTTTATAAACTTTATTGTTATTTACATTTGTTAATTCTACATAATACTCAAGAGTTCCTGGATTTTCTATAACTTCTCCATTTGGTAATGTTGTTCTACTTTTTCCTTGATAATACTTTTCAAGCTTGTTTATTTTAGCTTTAACTGGAACTAGTTTATCTTGCCCAGCAAAATAATAATCAATAGTTACAATATCTCCAACAGTAGGTTCTTTTGTGGTAGGTTTAATAACATTATCATACTGCGTAATTAAAGCGTCACTAGCAAGTACAACGTGACCTCCAGGAAATTTTTGATTAGTTACATTATTAGTAAATAAACTAGTAAGTACACTTTCAAATTTAGTACTCATATTACTAACAAATAACGGAAGATTAAATACTTTTTCTCCTGTTAAACTATCAGTTACAAATTCTAAAGCTTCAGTGTAATTTTTACTTAATCCTCTACTTTCAAGTTCACTAACAAGTACTTCTTGAATTTTAGTTAAATCTTCAATTGTCCAAGTGCCATTAACTTGTTTTGCTCCAATACGTTTAAGTAAACTACGAGCAGAATCTTCAATATTAGCACTAAGTAAATCAAAGTATTTTTCTCGAAGTTCTTTCCCAGTAATAGAAGAACCTTTGTATTGATAAATAGCATCGTTACTTAAATTAGCTATAAGAATCTTACTAACTTGTACACCTAGTTTATTTTCTTGATCTTTTAAGTGACTAGGTACATCTAGCTGTAAACCCCAATGAGCATTAAAATAAGTTTCAGTAACTAGATTAGCATCAAAGCCTTCAGTAAGATTACCAAGATCATCTGTAATTTTATTGATAAAGCCCATACCTACTTTAGTAGCAGATTGAAAATAAGCTTCTTCAATACCTGCGGTTTCCATTGCAGCTAGTACTTTAGCCATTGCTGTACCTTTAACAAGTTGAGGTATCAATGGTAAAATACTATTCTTTAATTGACGACTTCTCATTTTACCAATACGAGAATCATAAACATTATCGTAATAAAAAGGTTTAATAACTTGTAAAAAACCTTTTAATTCAGATGCAGTTAAATCTTCACCAACTTTTATTTTAAGAAACGCAGCTTCAGATACATTATTCCAACGTCCAGCATCTTGCATTGTAGCTTTATAACGATCAATTGTATTATACGATTGAGCATCGGCACGATTAATAGATAAATATCCACTAGTAATAAAATGAATATCTTTTTCTAAAGTATTAGAATTATCAGGAAGAGTTTTCTTACGCATTTTAGCTGCATCGTAACTCAATCCGTCATATCCACCTTTAGCTATTAATTGTTTTGCTACATTTTCTACCATTCCATCATAAAATGAACTAGTAATTTCAATATCAGCAAACGTAATACCTTTATAAGTTTTACCTCTAAAAATGGTACTAAGAATTTGACGAGGACTACTACTTTGTTTTGCTCGTTTATTAGTATCTTTATTATCTTTGTATTCACTGATATTTCCATTAATGAAATTACCATGTTCTACGTAAGTAAGATAAGTATTTAACATAAGTTCAGTAATAGCAGATTGATAAGCCGTTACTTTACCCACATCATTATAAAGACCTAATATTGTACTACCAAAATTATCTTTTGAATTAGCTAATACTTCTTTGTATCCTTTGTATTTAGCATTACCCGCAATAACTTGGCTTTTAACAAATTCTCTAATAAACTTATCAATAATCTGAGTAGTTTCTTGAGTATGAGCTTCAGCTCGGTACATACCGTTATATGTAATACCTCGATTATTTAACGTTTGAAGTTTACCTGTATTATCAGCAAACGTCATGTTATCAAATCTAAATACTCTACCTGTAGGTTTACCGTCAACTAAAAGAATAGGAACACCATTTTCATCTAATTTCTGATAATGATATCTAACTTGTAATGCGCCATATTCAATACCCTCTTTAACTTTAAGTTCTTGAGTAACAGGATCAACTGTAAACAGTAATTCTCTAGCTTGCTTCATACGTATTAATTCTTGATTAATAGTATTAAATAAAGCTTGGTAAAGTTTACTTGTATTACTAATATTACCTTTTTCATCAACAGCAGGAACTCCATTTTCATAAATTGAGATACGAGTACTAGTAATATTCCACATATTTCCACTATCAGATTGAACTACAATCGGATAAGTAGCCATACTACTATTACGACCAGTAAAGTATTTCAATAAGTTACTAATATCCCAATCTTGTGTAGATTGAGCATCATAACCAGCACCTTTACGTTTGTTTATGTTTTTTAATCCATCATCTTTAGTAAAACTAAAGTTAGAGATAAAATCCATATTCAAATTATCTACGGTTAAAGACATTACATTTGTAGTATGAGGTACATTAAATATACCCGGTTTGTTTTTAGTACTCCATAACCAATTACTTGCTTGAAAGCTAGGATCTTGAGCATAAGCTTGAAACTTACGAAGAACTCTTAATTTAGCTTTCTTTTTAAGTACAGTAAAGGGATTTAAAAGTTGATTAATATCATCAAACCAATCCGTAATAAAAGATGGTTTGCTAAGACTAAAACGCATATTACCATCAACTCCAAAATAACTGTTCTCTGTAGAATCAAAAATAAAGAAGTTAGTAACAGCAGCTAATTCATTCAATCTACCTCTGTTTTCAAATTTAATAGGATTACCCGTATCAATAGTACGAGTAAATCCTCGCATAATAATACTTAAAGGTTTATTTATTAAAGTATTAACAGTTTCTTGCCAAGTTTTACCATCAGCTAAAGCTTGATTATCTCCAATTTTTAAGATAATATCAGCAGGCAAATCAATACCAATTTCATTAGCTAATTTAGATAAACTCGTTGCAATTTCAAGTGGCGTACTTTCAGCATTTCTAAACAAAGCAGTAGTTTCTTCTAATAGTTTAGTAACTTTAATTTTAAAAGTACTATTAAAAAAACTATTATCATGTTTATTACTTTCAAATACTAAAGCATTAATAGTAGAAAGCCAGTTATCAGCTAAAGTGTAACGTTTATTACTAATAGATTTAGTCACTCGCAATCCAACATCTGTACTTACAATACGATGATGGTCAGCTTCAATAAATGTTTTATTAAAGTTACTAAACCACTTAGCTTGAAATAAAGGATTACCGTTAATACGCTCCCACAATAACATAAAGCTCGGATCAGCTTGAGCCATATTAGCAAGTCTAGCCATCATTTCTTCTACATCTCTAGCATTAGCCATTTGACTAGCTAAATGACCATAGACATAATCGAAATTAATAAAAGTAGGAAGTAAAGCTGCATTCTCTTGTTTATAAGTATACATCATACCATCTTCAGTTTGAGTATATTCATCTACAGCTCTTGTAGCCATAATGATACGTTTCAAATCAAAGTCAAATGATTCTTTACTAGAGCGAGAATAAGCAAGTCTATCATCCCAATCTTTATTGAGTTTATTGTTACCTTCAAATTCAACTTCTTCTTCAATACGTAAATTAAGCAAGCGATCAGCATTATCTACAACTTTAGCCCATAGAGCACTATCTTTAGTATCTAAATCTAGAATTAAAGATTTAATAATTTTACCAGCTTGAATAATAGAAACTAAACGATTTTTATCTGTAACAGTATCTAATTCATTTAATAAAGTACCTAAATGCAACTTTAATTGATCTTTAGTTACTAAACGAATATTTAAATCGTTATTATTACTTCTTTCTTTCATTGTTACATTAGGATGTTCACCAATCCACTGGTTAACGATTCCTGTCATGTAATTAACATATTGATCTAAGTTAGCAGCTCCGTAAATATCTTCTGGAGTAGCTTCCATAGTCATACCAATTTTACGTGCGTATTCTAATGATTTAGCGGTAGGTGCATAATTAAAATAACCACTGTTAATTTCATTAAATAAACGATCAGTAGAATATTTACCAAGTATATTTTCAATAAACGCTTTAAGTCTATTAAAAAATGTACGAATAATACCTGTTTGTTTGGTTTTATTAGTTATAGCAAATAATCTAAAATCTTCAGCAAGTAATTCTTCAAGTTGGCGTTCAGTTAAATCTCCATATTTAGCTTTAGCTTCTGCGTATATTTTAGCCCTAGCTTCTTCACTAAGATAAATGTGCATAGCTACGTGAAAAGCTTCGTGAGCTTCAGCGCCAACTGGTGCAAATTTACTTAATTGAACGGCAGCTTGTGAAAATAAACCATAAGCAAGTTTACCTTTATATCGAATAAGTCCATCAACATTAGGATCAAATGGTACGTTTTTACCAAACATACGTTCCCAATTAGCTGTACGTTCTTCAATAGAAACTGAAACTTCTGTAGCAATAGGACCAACTACTTGCATAGTAAGTGCATCATAACGTTCGTCAGTTTCAGTAGGATTATCTTCCATAAACTTACGTAATGCAGCAATATCATCATCTTCAGCAGCGGGTTGTGTAGTTGGTTTTTTTGCAGGCTTCGCCTTCTCTATTACTGGGAAAGCGGTTTTAACCTGCGTATTTGTACCATCATTAATTCCAGAAGCAACACTAATAACTAAGTTACTAGTTTTTTCTCTATTCTCTTTAGGTACAAAATTAGTAACACCTTTACCTTTAGAATCAACTACTTTTCCAACATCAGCCAGCAACTTCTTTTCGTCCATTAATTGTTTTGCGCTGATCTGGCCGCTTTTAATCTTCGCCAAAGATATTTGGTGCTGTTTAGTAGCTAAAGCCGCTAAAACAATCTCACGCGCTTTCTCGCCGGTTTGCTGGTCAAAATTTGCCTCTAATTCCTTTGCGCCCACCATTTTTCGGAATCCGGCCCAGGTATTATAATCACCAGCATTATTATCAAAAGAGTGAACTACAACAGTAGAACTAGCTTTACCTTTATTAAAATAAATACGTACCAGTTTAGTATCACCGTAAGCTAAAAATTCAATATACTGTTTATGTATTTTAAAATATGGCTTAGTAACTGTACCATCAGTATTATCATTATTTTTATTAAAAGCTGTAATATCACCAATAGCTGTACGTAACTGATTTAAATTTTCATTTTTATTGAAATCAATTTCACCAGATCGCATTAGTTCAATTACTTTACCAATAGTACCGTATAAAGTATTTTGTTCTTTTGTACCTAAATTAGCTACACGTAATCTTACTACTACTTTATTTTGAACTTCTTCTTTAGAATTAAAACCAGTATTATCATTTAATCCAGCAATTAAAGCATAAAATACACCAGGTGTATATTGTAAATCTGAATTATGAAAATCTTTGTTTCCTGTTCTAATATAAGTATCTTTCCCAGTAATAGAGATAAGCTGGTCAATTACTACATTTTCAGCTACACCATCATCAGCATAATACAATTCAAACTCTCCAACTAAACTATCTTGTACTGGAATGAAAGTTTCACCTTTAATTAAAGTACCACTAGTAAGTTTAGTTACTTTAGTAGATACTACAACTGGATTACCATTATTCCAAACTACTGATCTAAGTTTACGAGTAGCTTCTAAGTTAGTCATAAAGATTTTAGCAGCAGCCGGATCCTCCGTATTTTTAATAGCAGTTTGAATTGAATCAATAATATTTAACATACCGATTACAATTCCATCTTTTTTAATTACTATAGCTGCGTTATCTTCATTATCTTTATGATATTCATTACTAGTATCAACTTCTAATGTAATATCATCACCAACTTGCATAGCTTTTACTACATCAATAACAGTTACTGCTTCTTCACTAGCTTTGTACGTATCTCCTTTTTGAATTAAACCTTTTGCCAGAGGTTGAACAAAAATATTAGCAGAACCGTAGTTTGTGTTATCAATTACAATAGTTTCTTCAACTACAATAGGCGCAGGTTCAGGTACTGCAGGAATTTCAGTTACCACTGGCGCTTCAACTACCGGAGCTGGACGTAAATCTTCGTTTACAATTAATGCGCCAAATCTACGACGAGATTTAGATACACTAAATGCAGGTAAACCCTTAGCTGTTAATTTACCGTCTTTAACAATAAAAGTAATTGAAGTACGAGTTCCGTTATTACGTCCATTATCATAACTTGTATTAATAACATCACCTTCAAATAGCTTAGTGCCAATTAATCCTTCAATTTTTTTAGCACTAAACTCCCCAATAAAAGGGGTAGCTATAACACTATATACTCTTGTACGAGTAGGTTTAGTTGCTACCTCTTCCTCTTTGGTAATTTCTGTTTCTGTTTCTTTTCCTTGAACCTCTTCAACAATAGTTGATACAACAGGTTCTGAAGTTTCTGGTAAAGTTTCTGTTCCGGTAAATTCATTTGTATTATCTTTTACTGCATTAATTTCTGTACTATCTTCTACAGTTTCAGGTACAAGTTCTGTTTTAACAATAGACGGATCAAGTTTATCTGCTTCTTGATTAAGATAAGCTGCCGCAAGATCACCAAGAGATTTCTTAGCTTTTTTAGCTAGTTTACGTAGTTCAGTAACTAGTAAAGCTCCACTTTCTCCGAGCATATACTTTACATTCTCAATAGCTTCAAGAACTTGTTTTGCTTTTAATGTACCAAGCTCTTCAACTAGTTTTTCAGTAGTTATCTCTTCACTTTGAGTTGCAGATTCAACTTCAGGTTCTGTAGTAGTTACAGAAGTTACTGTTATTGCTGGGGCAGTTGTTGCCGCAACCGGAGTTACAGCTACAGGTGCAGCTTCTGTACTTTTTAATCTTTCAGCTTCAGCAATTTCTGCCTTGCGTTTTGCTGTTTCAGCTATAGCTTCTTGACGTTTAGTATCTTTAATCCGTTTTGTAAGAACTTTAGATTTTTTATCAAAATTGGGATCAGTAGATTCTAAATTGCTAAGCATAGATTCTAACTTAGCAGAAGTTGTAGCTGGATTATTTACTTCTGTAGTAAATTGAGTATAAGCTTCTTTAGTTTTACGTTCCTTTTCTTCAGCTAGAGAAGTAGCAATTTCTTCGGTAGTTTTAGGTAAAGAAAGATCAAGTAAGTTATCACTAATTTGAGCAATAATAGCTTTACGTAATACTACATCAGTAGCTGCATCTAATAATTCTTGATCGGGTTCAGAACTAGTTAAAGCTCTTTTATCTAATCCAGGACTTACAACATCTAAACTAGCCGCTAATGTTTCATTGTTTTCTTTAAGCAATTGAATTTGCTTAACAATAGAAGCTTTAGCTTTATCTGTAGTATTTTTACTTGTAAGTGCTGTTTCTAAAATAGCTTTAGCTTCACGATTAGCTTTTAATTGAATACTTTCTCTAAAGAAAGAAGTAGTAATGCTCATATTTGGCATTAAACGCTCAACTTCTAATTCAGCTTTAGTTAATTCATCACGTTGTGTATCTAAATTAAATTCAGCATCCATCTGCAAAGCGCGTTGCCTTGCTACAACTTCTTCACTAACACCAGGTTTAATTACTCGGTTATTATATTTATTATAAATACGTTCAGCGGCTCTAGCTTTTTCTACTAGCTTTTGCATTACAGAATCAATACCTACAGTATCAGTAAGACCTAAACTTTGTTTCTGTTCTTCGGTTAAAGAATCTTCAAGTTGCTTTTGATATTCAGGAGAATGTAGTTGATCTTCAATTAAATTCATATTACCTGACATAGCAGCACTAAGTCCCATCTGATAACCAAGAGTATTAAACATTACACGTTTATTACTATCATAATCAGTTTTACTAATTTTACCGTCAGCGTATTGTTTTTCTAAAATAGGTAATGCAGTAAGAGTATTTTTCATCAAACTAGCACGATTACCAATTTCAGCAACTTTTTGCTGAGTAACTGCTTTAATACCTTTACTTTCAATAAGACGTTGTACACCATGAAAAGCTACACCTCCAAGTACTCCCCATAAACCAGCATTCCAAGTATGAGGATCTTGTAAATTCTTTTCAAGTCGTTGATCAAACGTACCAATATCTTCACCTAAAGCTTGCTTAGTAAAAGCTGCACCTTCAGCACTACCAATTGAATTGATAATTTCTTCGATACCTTCTGTAAGTTGTGCACCAAAAGCTCCAACTGTTGGAGAAGCCATTGCAGCAAATCTACCAGCCCTACTTAAAGGTTTACCTACAGCAGCAACTTGAGCTTTTGCTACAGCTCTACTTCCAGCAGCTCCAGTTCTACTGGCTCCACTTAAAGCTTTAAGAGCAGTCGCAGTTTGCAAAAAATCAAATACAATATTTACAGAATTAACATTATAACTATGCCAACCAGATTGAGCAGCTACATATCTAGCTAAATCTTCTTTAGTACCTTGACCTTTATTACTAGATAACCACTCTTGTCCAATATCAGTTTTAAGATAATCAGCGTAAGTTTCATCGTCCATTCCCTGTAAACGTTCATATACATCTTTTTTAGCAGTAGCTGCAACTTGCATACTTTCACGCATATTTTCTGCGTTACGCATAACAACAGCACTAAGTGCAGCATCACCAATGAACTTAGCAGTATCTCCAACTTTATCAGTTAATTTAGCTATCCGTCCAAGCCAGCGAGCACCCCCTACGACCATACGCGCAGGAATAATCATTGAAAGACTACTAGCAATACTAACTCCATTTTCAGCCCACCAACCAAAATCTCCTGGATCAAAAGCTCGATTAGGATTCATACGATGAATAGGAGCAATTTCTCTACTCCATTGACTAATGTCTTCACCAACATTCATGATAATATTGGTAAAATCTGCATTTTGTCTATCGTAAGATGACATTGCATAATCTAATCCTTCGTAAATACTACCAATTCCACTAATAGTACCACCAACTACTTCACCTGTAGCTTGTACTGCCCAGTTAAATAGTTGACTATAAGCAGCTTGATTACGAGCTTTTGCTTGTTGAATATTAGGTAGTTCACTAACACCTTCGCTAAAATATTTAGCATACTCTTTAGCACTAACTGGAGAATATGAAGTAGTATCTGCAAATGCACCAGTATCTGTAGCAACATTAGGTTTAATAAGTGCATTTCTATTATTAAACGGATTTAACTGCTGTAATTGACTTACACGAGATACTCCTTGAGTAGTAGTACCTTGCGACGGGTCAGTATTTGTAGTAGCTATATCTCCAGGTTTTACACTGTTATCTACTGCATTTCCTGGTTCTACGCTATTTGTTGGTTTGTTATCTTCCATTACTCTCCGTTATTTAATTTGTAAATACTTACTTTTGCGTCATTAACATTTTCAAATTGATATAAACGAATATCCGTCGGACTATCAATTCCATCTACATTAATATTACCATTAGCATCAAAATACGCCCTATTTGGAATAAATCCATAAGGTTTACCGTGAGCATCTGTAGTATTACCGTCAGCATCAACAGCTTGAAATTGCCATCTAGTATTATTACCAATTTTAGCTCCAGTTTGTGGATCATAATTTGGTTGATCTACTTTCACTGGAATTACTCGTAATGTACCTCCACCATCTGATATATCAATAGGCTCACCTTTCCAAGTACGACCGCTTCCAGGTTTAACATCAGCACTAGCTTTATTCAAATCTGCTTGAATTAAATTAGTATATGTACCCATTGCAGCCATACGAGTAGCATCTTCATGCGCTTGAGTACCACGTGGAAATTCTTTACGTCCACGTATACCAATTTGTAGCATTTCATCAGCACCTCCGTCAATAGGATAAATCCATTCTTCTCTTATTGTAGCTCCTGTTTTTTTATCAACTACTGCAATTTTATCAGGAAATAAAGCAACTCCATTACTACTATGATCAGCATCTGATGTTACAATTTTAACTTCTAAATCTTGATCTGCATACTTTTTACGTAAAGCTGTTTCCCATTCTACAGCTGATAATTCACCTCCATTACCATTAGGTATATAATAGCCTGTGCGGTTTTGTTCGTACGCTCTAGTTTTAGTTTCGTTAGCTACTCTAAAAATAGCAGACTTATTTCCTAAATCTTCGCTATCATAAGTAAAACCAGAAAGTCCAGGTAAAGCATCTTCTTTTTCAGCTTTATCTAACCTATTCATAACAGTATTATGAGTATTTTGCAAAAAATTATTATAATCTTGATTATAATCAGAATTAGCACCCCCTCCAGGCCCAGCAAATACTTTACCTACTCCTGTTAAAAATTGAGTAAACCAGTTTTGAGATTCTTTATTTGGTGTTAATACTTCACTTTTAAATTGCTCAAAAGTTATAGGATCTTTTTTAGCTAATTTAGCTTGATTAAGATACTCTGAATATTTATCTTTTATAAAAGTTTGACCTTCAGAAGTACCATAATAAGCTGTAGCTTTAGATTCAACAGTACCTTTTGTAATAGCTATTTGTGTAAGTAATTGTTTTTCTTCTTGAATTAACTGACCGTAATCATTAGTATTAGTTCCAGCTTGTTTATGTCTAGCTATTTCTGCTTGTACTTGCTTAAGTCTAGTTGTACGTTCTACAGCGCTTTCTGCAATACTAGCATTATCAGTTTGTTGTTTATCAATAACTGGACCTCTATTTTTAACTACAAATTGAGCAGCAGCTTCTTTTTCATAATCTTGCTTTGCTCGCTGTGTTTGTCTAGCTTGACGTCCTTGTTCTCTTACTTTAGCTAAATCATTACGTAACCTTAAAGCTTCTTGAAACTGTATATCAACCATAAATTTATGTTCAGTTTCTTGAAACGCTGTAGCTTGAACTGGAGCTTCAATCATGCCGTTAATAATTTCATTACGACTACCTAACATAAAATAAGCTTTCACCATATCAGGATCAGCTAATATAGTATCTGGATCTTTTCCTTCTGCAAGTAAAGAAGCCTCAAGAGCACTAAATTCTTCTAAAGTAAATACAGCATTAGGATTAGTCGGTCCGGCAAGATCATTTATAGTAAATACTCCTCCGTTAGTTTTTTCTGCTTGCCAAGCTTTAATTCTACTTGATTCTTCAACAAAAGAACGATATTTAGGATCACCCATAACTGCAGCTGTCATAGCACTACGAACTTCATCTTCAGTTATGTATTTTTTTTGTTCTACGTCATAGTAACCAGGAGGTGCTCCTGTTTTACCATCTTTATACATAATAGAACCTTGAACTTGTTTTCCTGCTTTATCGGTATATGTAACAGATACTGGACTGTCAACAGTATTAGATTTCCATAACTTACTTAGTTCAGTCATGTACTTTTTGATTTCTTCTGACATATCCTTAGTAGGCTTGCCAAAATTAAAAACATTAGATACCGAACCAGTATCAGGATCAACTTCAATAGGTTTACCATTTTGTTCTGCAGCTTTAGTTAAATAAAAATCGTACTGCTCTTTGTTATAAGTACCATCTTTTAAACCAGCATTAAGTTCAGCAGTCCAAGCATCATATTGAGCTTTATCTTCTAACGCTCCAGCAAGTTCAGGACTAGTAGCTACAGCTTTAGCTTGTTGTCTAACTAACATACTAGCATTTTCCCAGTTACCTGCTTCTACAGTTGAAGCTAAACCTTTACGTACATTATCTAATTGCCCCTGAACAATAGGACGATTTACATCACGTACTTTTAAATTTGCAAGTCCAACTTCTAGCTTATCTGCTGTAGCTATATTATCGTTGTATCTTGTTTCTAGTGTAGTTCCCAGAGTATCTAACTCTTTAATAGGAAGTCCTACGTGCTGACTAACATATTGATTATTAGAAAGACTATTAAATAGTTTAGGCATTAGTGTATAGTTTAAATTAAAAAACCGCTATCCTTTGCAAGATAGCGGTTAATTGTTGTTATATCAAATTGTTAAACATCATTGGGCTGAATACCTCCATAAATATTATCATAAATATTATTAGTACTCCAAAGCCGACCTTTAGGTGACTTTTTGAGCGACAATGAACCAGTATTTAATGCCCCGGATTGCGATACGGCTGTTTTGGCTTGTTCTAACAAAGCTAAGGCTTCGTCTAAACCTTTCCCCTCACTTAAAGCTTTCATTACCTTAGAATAGCCTGAACGATCTAATACGCCAGATTCAAGATATTTCATAGCTGTAAGTGCTAGAGCTTGATTATCTCTAACATCTAACATACGATCTCTACCTTGTTGCATAGCATTAGTAGAAGCGTCAGCCACATTCTGACTAACTCGTTGCTGCATATCATCAGTACGATACATTTGATTTGTATCATAATTACTCATTAATGCGTTATTATTTACTGTATTTTGGTAAGTAGCTCCAATTTGAGCATTCTGTAAACTCAACTCTTGACGTTGTTTTTCACCAAGAACTTGATTAGTAGTTTGAATATCTTGACTACTTCCGGCTAATAAATTAGCACGAGTTGTAGCAGCATTTCCACTAGTTTGTCGAATGTTACGATCTCTAGCTGAACCTGCTCTATCAATAGCTGATAGTTGATCGTCTACTCTAAATTCTGTTTGCAGTCTAGGCGCATTAGTTAATCGAGGTAATGGAATTTCAGGAGTTTGTTTATTAATAATAGAATTAGCAATATTATCAGCATAAGGTGCAATATCTAATAATCTACCTTTAAATTTATCAGATAGTGTGCCAAGATCAGCACCTAATGCAGCGTATTGTTGATTAGATTCTGTAGCTTTACTATCTTCTTGTTTATCAAAAAGAATATCTAAAGCATCTTTACGAGCTAACAATCGTTTACTACTAGTATCATAAACTCCACCTAAATTTTTACCCATACGTTTTTCCGCTTTACTTTTCATTTGTTCTTGTTTTTGATATTCTGGTGTAATAGCAATTTCTTTAGCTAAATTAGCATAAGAACGTCCACCCATACCAAGACGATTACTAAAAACATAACGGCCATCTTTCATTACTTCACCGCCTTCAACTTCAGCTTGACCTCCTTGAGGTGTAGGTAACATAACACCAGTTTGACCGTCCATATTAGTGTCTTGACTATGCGTATCTCCTACGACTTGATCTACTTTCCCAGTAATAGGAGTAAGCTCGCCTCCTGCAGCATAAGATAAAAATCCTTCACTATTACGAGCAATAAATCTATTTTCATAACCAGAATCTACAATTCTTTTATTTTGAGTAGTTCTACTTTTATTATAAGTATCTATAGCTTCTTTAGGTAAATAAGGATGATCTTCGTATTTCCAAAGAGGTTGTTGCTTTAACGTACTTTGTAAATCTTCAATTGGTAAATTAATAGCTGTAGATTCTCTAGCTACTGGTTTTATTAATCTAGCCATATTAGAATCAGTACCGGGCGGATCAACAAGATTACCACCTTTAGCGTAAAATCCGCTACTTGCTACTCCATTAGTAGGATAAGTTTGAAGATAAGCTTTATCGTTATTTGATTGCATTTCTTCCTCAAACAAGCGCATTTTCTTTTTACGTTTAAGTAATTCACGATTAGCACTTTCAGCTCCCATCATGCCTTTAACTCCTCCTACTATACCGCCAACAATGCCACCAACTGGTCCAAGTAAAGAACCAACACTAGCTCCGTTAGTAGCTCCACTAATAAAAGAACTAGCAGGATCAGTAGAACCGTCAGATTGATTACTATAAGCATCAGCAAGTCCACCTATACCAGATAGTAACCCTCCAACACCATATTTCTTTAATCTTTTCATCTTCGTGTTTTTATAATATTTACATTAAGATCATTAAGGAATATTTCTTTTTGATCAGCATTATCATAAATAAACCTAACAACGATAAAGTTATTATAAAACTTTGAAAGTTCATACCAATTAGGATTATTTTTTAAATTAAATATATTCAGAAAACCTTCATTAGTAATAATAATATCATCTTTATTTACAACAATATCTCGTATTTTACTAAATTTCCAAGTGTATTTAGTATTTCGAGTACTACGAGAATCATTAGCGTAAAGATCTTTTTTATCTACTAATTCAATAGATCCAGTACATTGATCTTCAGTGTATATAACAATAAAAGTAAACGTTTCATCTTTAAAAGTACGTACACCATCAGTAACTAAACTATTCCAAAGAACTCCATCCCATCTTACTTGTTCAGCTCCTGGAGTTTTAAGTATTACATCAATTGACGCACTATAACGATCATTATTATAAAATACTCCGTAATTCCTTTGATTATGTAAATAAATAGTAGAAGTATTATTTATTTTATTTACATCTACACTAAAGATACCACGACGCGTAGCATAAGCTATAGATGGATTATAGTCATGTTCACTTACCCAAGCTTCTAAATCAGGATAATAACTTAATTGACGACTACGAAATTTATCTACTCCACTAGAAGTACGATAAGTATATCCAATCATAATTCTATTATAAATCTCATCATACCAAGCAATAGCACCAGATTGTGTACGAGGATTATCTATTACTGGGAAAGTGGTCAAATCCGTTAAAGTTTCATTAGTAGTAAAATTAGTATAGAACCAAGTACGCATTTTATCGTTACTTAGTTCTTTTAATTTACCATTAAATAGAAATACTTTACCTTGATTAAGATCAATAAATACATAACCAAGTTTACAAGTAAACGCAGCCCATTGAGATTGACAACCAGCGTAGCCTTCAGGAGTACCTATAATTTCATCAGGACGTCTATCAAATATATCACCTGTTCCAAGAAAGATTTCTTGTATATTAAGTGCAAGACGATCTTTAACTAAAGCAACATATAAAGAATACTCAAGATGTATAATTAAAGCTTGATTATAAACAGCAAGTTTCCAAATTACACCTTTATCTTTAAGCATTTCATAATAATCATTAACTAAAAACGTACGCCAAGATAACTCATATTCTTCATTATTAGATACAATAGATCGAGCAACTCGAGTTGGATAAATAACTTGATTATCATAACAACCTCTAATACAATTAAATTGTTGTATATTAAGATTAGGCGGAAAAGCATGAAAATCGTAATTATAAGTTATTTGACTTTCTCCAGTATAATAATCATTATCTTCAATTAATGGAAATAAAGTTTTATCAATAGCTAAATCAATTGTAACGGGTAATTGATTTGTTTTTGGAAAATAATCATCAAGATCAATTAATTCATTATCATGACGTAACCCTATATTAAATATAGATTCTACTGGATAAAACCACACACTAAATATAATAAGGGTAGCTAAATCTACAATACTAGGATTAGGAATAGCGCCAAGTCTAGTAGTACCAAAAGTACTAAATTGTCCAATAGCTTCAACTTCTGGTGCTGTTATTGTATAAAATCCTTTAGGTAATAAAGCACTATGAAGATGGCCGTATGTCGAAATTACTGTATCACCTCCGTATAAAGTAGGCGTATTAATATATGTAGACGGAATACTTCCTCCTGTATAATTATGTAAAATTATTTCCCCAGTAGGTATTAATTCTACTTGTTGATAAAGATTACGTTTATGTACTTTAAGGTTAGCTAATACTAATTTATCATTAGGTAATGATGTAATATTAGATAATTCAAGTTGTAAATACTCTTCACGTTTTCTATTATCTGGAGTTCCTGAAACATTAGCTGCTACATATTTATGAGTTTTAACTTGTTTTATTTTATTTATCACGTTAGTAAACGCATAAGTAATAAAGTCTGTATTTCCACTATCAAAAGCAATTTCTGCATTAATATGCGTAATACCTACAGAAGCTTTAGTAGTTAATAAATCAAAATCATAACTGCGAACATCCGCTCCATTGATAATATCAATTAACGATTGACCTACAATTGTACTATTATTAAAAGTACGTTTAGCATAAAAAACTTCAAGATGATCTATTTTAGCTGCAATTTCATTAGGAATACATAAATTATTTAAACGTATACCGAATCTTTTCATTTTAGTTTCAATACCATTAAAGCTAATATCAGTAATTCTAAAAATATTAGCAGTATTACTTACTTCTCCGCCAAAATAAATACCTGTAGCGATAATATATACAGCAATAAAAAAGAAATCACCTACATTTAGTTCTACAACTTCATTTACGCGTATTCTACGATCTCTATTAGAGATAGAAGATGGTTCATCAATATCAACTATAAATGTAGTTACTCCTCCTTTTACGTAACCAATTTTAACTTCAAGTTGATTACGATAGTCAAAAATTCTAGTGTCAATTTCAAACCTAAAAATACTAGCTACGGTAGGAGTATAACGAATACTTCCATCAGAAGCGTCAGCATTTATTGTTGGAGATAATGTACTATTTACAATATCGTAATCTAGTACTGCAGTAGTAGGACTACCAGGTATAATAGTAAATCCAGTTGCGTGTAATAGTGCAGTTTTACTAGTAACTTTACCATACTCTACGTATTCATTTAATGCCGTATGTATTTGGCTAATAGAAGGAAAACGATGAAATCTACGTCTAACTCCAGCTAAATTACCAATTACATTTCCATCACAATCTTTAATTAAACTGCAAGCTTCATCAGAATATCTTACATCTTCATTCTGATAAAATCCCATATTACCGATAAGTACTCCTCCAAAATTAGTATTTACTTTAGCGGTATTTACTAAATGATAAAGTTTAGCATCTGGAGCGATAGCAAGATATTCATCTAAATCAGGTAAAGTATAACCTAAATTTTTAAATTCTTGTAAACCAAGACTTTGAGGAAAATTAGTACCTGATACGTTTATTACACCCTCTTCAATACCAGGTATATGAAAAGCTTCACTGTAACTTCCTGTTTTAAGTTTAGCTACAGCGTAAAAATCATATACTTCATCACTTCTAAATGTACGTTCATTAAAGAAAACCACAGGATTTTCGTAAGAATCTGTAGTATCTAATAAATTAAAAGGATTACCGTAAACCCAATCAATAGTAACATTGTTAGCATATTGTTGCCAATCAATAGTATCTTCTGTTTTTACATTACCTAAATATAAACGATCATCTAATGATGTTATGGTTTTAGCTTTAATGTAAGTTTGATTAGGAACTAATAATTCTTCTATACTAACAGCAATAGTAGTTTCAGTACCTTCGTAACGTATTGTTTGAGTATCTGCTTCAATAGTAAAAGAGTTTACTATAAATGCATCTTGAATACCATTACGTTGTCGAATAATACCTAACACTATTTTACTAAAAGCAGTATCTATATTAGATATAGCTAATTGAATTATTTTATTAGTAGGTGTACCTCCTTCTGCTCCTTCGTAATTAATAAATATTTCGTTTGGTTTGTTATCTGTTACTAAAATAGTATTAGACATTTTAACCCAATTAGTACGAGTACCATCTAAATATTCATAAGCAATAAAAGCCCAATAAGCTCCTACTTCTACACTACCACCAACAGCATGAGGTAATAAATCAATTACTGGGATGCTTAACTCTGGAGTTAAATCCATTAATCGAGAATCTGTTATGTTTACTAACGTACAATCAGGATTAACGTCAAAAGGTAAACAATCAACATTTAAAATCCGAGGACTATTTAAATTATCTGTCCAAGCAATAATAAGTTGTTGACCAAAGTTATATTTAAACGTACCTTCAATTGGAAAATTAATATCAAAACCAAAACTACCTTTAACTACACAAGTATAAGTAGTTCCTTCAAATATTCCAATTTCATCGATAGCCCCATTTTTAATAAATAAAACATCTTTATACGAAGTAGCAATACCTCCTATTAATAATCCAGTAAGGACTACTTGTTGAGTAAAACCGGGTTCATTACTAGGAGATAAAAACTTTTTAGTTACTACTATGTTTCTAGCAAAAGGACTTTCTCCTGTTTGCATATTAGCATAAGTAGTATCTTTATTATACCCTTTAAACATAATTAAGGTTTTAAATTAAAATTAGGAATACTACCAAGCCAACCTGTCATAATACTTTTCATATTATCAGGCCCAGGCATCATTATGCTATTAGTAGCTTTATCTCGATATTTAATCCACATTGTATAAGACTCTTTCCAATTTAATACGCCATGAGGATTACCAGATAGTAAATATTTATAAATAATATACCAGCTTAAAGCTTCTATATTTTCACTTGTATCTACTATCATAGGATAACCTTCTTCATCTACAGCAAAATCAGTATAAACAATTGTTACTTCTTCTCCTGTAAAACTAAAATTTAAATAGCGTCCATTAATAGTATAATGGGCTCGATCTACAGATGGAGAATTAAATGTCTGTTCATAATTACGAACATCATGTACAGTTACATTATAAGGGTATAATTCACAACCATTTTTATCTTTAACTTGAATAATTAAATTAAAGTTACAAGGCAATAATAGTTTATAATCATTTACAAGTTTAGTAACAGGAATTTCTTCAAAAGGCACAATAGTTCCAATTTCTCTAATTGCTTCTGCTACCCATTCAATTGCTGAGTTATGCCAATGTCCGCTAGTTAAACCAAAATCTCTACTAACTTTAGACAAAACTCTATTTATAGAAACTAAATTATTAGCTGACATTATATGCAGAATTTATATTGTTAATGTAATAATTATCTACTTCTGGATTAGCTTTTCGATATCTACTAAGTTTACCACAAATTCCATTTTCACCTTTAGTTGGTTTAAACTTCATATCTTTAACATTGGCTATAAATAAAGGATTAGCTCCTCGCCAATCGAAGTAAGCTTGAGTTTCATCAGTATGAGCAACAATCCATTTTACTCCTGTAGGATTATCTTCAGAATATAAAGATACACCTTGTTTTTCAAGTTCTCGTTTATTCTTTTTACTTGCTGGCCAATTAGGTCTTATCATTACATTACCAGCTAAATCTTTTTTAACAGGTATCTTTTTTAATACTACACTAATAGTTCCAAGTCCACTACCAAGATTCCAAGAGTAACCTTTAGTAATAAGAAGATTAACTTTAGTTTTATTATATAGCTGAAGAATTTCTTTAAAAACTTCATACTCTACAACTATATGTTTATAAGAATTAATTTCTTCTACTAAAGCTTTAAGTCTTTTATTAAGATAAGATATATCTTTAAGATGTTGTGTAAGAATATCAACAGTAGTTAAGGATACTTTCCCAGTAAAAGAAATGGCCTTGATCGTTCTACTATCAGTAATACTTAAAGCTGTACTTAAAGTAATATTACTTTCTTTAAATACCGATTCATGTAAAATAATATTAGCTTTTAATTCTTTACGTGCAGTAACTATCTTTGTTAATTCTTGTTCTGCTTTAGTCTGTTTATTAGAATAATATTTTTTATAAATATCATACATATCTTTAAGTCGTAACATTGCTTATTGTAGTTTCTTGGTCGTTAGGAATTTTAATACTAAATTCTCCAGAAATAATACTAGTAATGATAGTCTGTAGCATATCCATAGGTACTGGAAAAGGTTCATCATCAGCAAAACAATTAGTACTATTTAAACATAAAGGTAATAAATCACTTGGGTTTTCCCAAGCATCTCTTACAGCAATACTTTTTAAGTATTTATTACCGTAAACATAAATATAACCATCGTTATAATAATACTTAATTTTATTACCAATAAACCTATCAAATAAACTAACGTTTAATGTTTCAGGATATTGTTCTTGATAACTACCAGTAAATAGTTTATCTCCTACATATTGGAATATCGGCCCTCCATTCTTTCTTACTGGGAAAGGTATCTTCACTTTAGTTTTACTAAGTTTACAATTACCTACAATTAAAGTATTACAATCTGTTTCAGCAACTCTTTCAAGTTCTACAATAAAATGTTGAGCAAATAAACCTAAATTACCTCTTTTATCAAAATCTCTTTTAAATAATAAAGCTCTGTAATATTTAATAGCAAGTTTTAATTCTTCTCTTAAATATAAATTATTGGCTTGATCTAATCTACCTGCAATAAAAGTAGCGATCGTATTTAGTGATTTATCATTCATAGTTAAAACTAAAAAAGGCGTAGACTAACCATAAAGTCAATCTACGCCGTAGGTTATTAAATTAATTATTTTAATTCAGGTGTTGTATTAGGTTCTTCAGTAGGTTCAATAATAACTGGTGATTTTTCTGGTAAATCTACATTTAAAAGAAAACCAAGAACAGTTAACCAAATACCTACTTGTTCTAAAATGTTGGTAACTCTAGCATTAATAGCAATTGCTTCAGACAATTGTCCGTACAGTAATTGATAAATTAAAGTTACAAGTCCGATAATAATCATTATGATAACAGTAAACTGCTTTTCATTTTTAACTCGAAACCCATCAATAATAGTACGTAAAAACGTAATAATACCAGCAGGTAACGCTTTAATAAAATCTAAAGGGTTAAAACTCATGTTAAATTATTTAATTAGTAATAAAAATAATAGTAGTAATTTAACTACTAAGTTTATTTTAAAATATTTTTACGATAGTATTTATCGCATAGTTCAGTAAGTCTTTGAACAGCTATTAAAACTCTAGCATAATCTTTACTATACCTAAAGTCTTGTATATCACCTTTTGTTACAAAACTTGCATAAAAAAAACTTGCTTTAGTTTTATTATAGATTTTAAAAATCAAAGAACCTTTAATACCATAAAGTATATAAATAGATTTTAAATCTCCTTCTTGCATAGTGTCTATAGATACATAAGCATAAGGTTGAGTTTCTACTTCTTCAAGTAAATTTCTATATGCTCGATCTATTGGTCTATTAATCCAATTCTTAATAGCACTTACTTCTGGATGTCCAGGAGATTCTTCTAATACACTACTTTTATGAAAGCTATTTGCAAAAAGTTCTTCTCCTCCATTATGAGCATGAAGTAATAAAGCATTAGTAAGAACTGTTTTCATTCTTACTTCATCTAATATAACTCTAGCTTCTCTATAAAACAAATTCATTTGATAGAATGATGTTAAAGTTTTATTTTTTTCTATCGAAGCAAAATGATAAATAATAGCACCTAAAAACATACAACTAAGTCCATATACTAAATACACAATAATAGTCACAAGATTATAACTGTTTTAATGAATTAACGGATTTTTGTTACTCGAATGTTATCAGGTGTTGCTCCTTCAGGAAACATTACAGAAGGGAGTAAGAAGCTTGGTCTACGATAATTAGGACGAGTACCACTATTACCATCAGCCATAAGAAATGGACTGTAGTTAGTAGCTAGGTTGATAATCCGAAACATGGAGTTACCCCATACTTGTACGTTAAAGTTTCCTTCGTTATTCGTACCCGTAGCACGGAGTAGATCAGTACGAGTAGGGTGAGGACCAATGACGACATCAAAAGTAGTAGCTCCTACGATACGATACGTTCCGTAATACTGGGCACCGTAAAGCTGAATCATACGATCATCAAGGTTTTTACCAAAAGCAGCTATCGTAGTCTTCTTGGTATTGTAATCATTGACTACAGTTTTGAAGGTAAAGGCAGCACGAAGTTTTGCAACAGCTTGGTTAAGGTCATTGATTGCTTGGTTACCTTCTTGGTTGACAACAGTAGCAGTATCACGAATGACAACTTTGAGGTATGCCGTATCGTTAATACCCTCTTCACCTTTATTGGTGATAAGTTTAGTACTTGCCAGAAACAAACTGTCTTGATAACGAGCGTAAGTCGTTACTGAAGAAATTACCTCAACATTCTGTGCAAAGCACAATACTGGAAGTAAGAATAAAAACAAAAGTAACTTTTTCATAAAAATTTTTTAGTGGTTAATTCTTCTCTATTATCAAATTCATCATTAGTCCTGACGGACTGCCGGTGACTGTATTGACGTCTGGTCTAATGAGTTGACCTGTTAAGATCGTTTGGCTTATCACGCTGCTAGATACAAAGCCAGCAGTCGGTATCGTAGCTGAGCCGTAATTCGTTACACCGTTGGTCGTCTGTACCAATACAGTACCTCCGTTTATGTCGTCTGCACTATACTGGATTCTAATGATCCGTGCATTGTTCAGTGTCTCTGGAACACGCCAGCCTCGGTAATCAGAGCCAGTTACGACGGCATCGTTCCACCCCTGGCAGTAGATAGGAATTACCAGTGTGTCTTTCAACAGCAAGCCTGTCAGGTCTTTTACGCGCAGCACATCATCTTCGTCTACTGCTACACTGTTGAAGGTGAATTTATCCGTATTCAGCGTGTGTTTGATCTCCAGAACCCCTGTTGTTGCGTCTTCAATTGCAAAGTAGTTTTCTCCATCTGAATTGTTATCGTCAAAGTTGACATTGTCTGTCGTGATACTAACAAGGTTAGTAATTATACCCCCGTTCGCACCGCCTGTAAGTATAGACCTCCAAGCATTGTTCACGCGGAATAGCAAAGCATTATCGCCAGTTCTTAGCCATAAATCTCCTGCTTTAGGTGAACTCGGAGCGCCGGAAGATGCTGTATACGTAGGTAATTCATTGGTGGTGCTTCCGTCTACTTCAGCCACTATCCCTACACTAGCTGTTTCCGTCCAGGTTGTACCACTGGCAAAAGTATAGGTCTTATTATTGTACGTGTCGATGAACGTGTTGCAGTCAACGTTGGTTTTTGACAAAGTGTTAGGGTTTACGATCCCTGTGCATATTTGCGCACTAGCTGAAACGCTAATCAATAGCACAATTAATGTTATCAAGTTTTTCATGTTATTCTGGTTTGTAGCCTTTTGAAAATCCAATAATTCCGTTACTTCCAGATACTGCTGGCTTTGTGTCAATTACCATTCTTTGCATCGTTCCAGTAGCTTCGTTAAGTAGCCAAAGAAATGTTCCTGTTGTAAGTGCTTCGTCGCTTCGTAGCTCCATTGCTTTCTTAGGCGTGTCTTTTGTGTTTTGTCCGTTGTTGCCTTCTGCAACATATAGATTAACACTTCCAGATTGCGCTGTACCTGTAGCACGACCAGCATAAATGCCTATATCACCTCCGGAAACATTAAAATCTGCCGCTGCCCCTTGAGTGTCTGCTTGCCACAGTTCCCAATCTAGTGTATTAGCTAGAGTAGGTTCTACTCCTGTAGATGCCCTAAGTGCAAACCAAGAACTTCCAGCATTGAACACTACGTTATTAGTCGCGTAAGTAGTGCCTACTAACCATTGTGGATGTCTTGCATCAAAAGCATCTTGCCCAAAAAACTTCAATTCTATTACGCTTGGGTCTGCTACTATGCCCCTGCTTTGATTGCTTACTGGTTCAGGGCTTCTGTGATACCAACCATTTCCTAACTGCAAACTCCTTTCCGCAAAAACAATATTCGGAGATTGCCCCCCTGTAAAATTTGTTAGGTTATTTTGATGGGGATAGTACGATAGATAGGCTCCTCTTCCTGCCGCAAAACCATGCGTTATATATGTTTCTGCTCCTGATCCAATCGCTGTACTAGATTGACCTACAGTAACATTTTCACTACCTATTCCTGTCGTTCTTGCGTGTGCAGAATAAGCATAATTGCCTATGCTTACCCCTTCATCAATTAAGTAGGAAGGACTAAATCGTCTTGTCCATTTGTTTCCGGCATTCGTATTAATTCCGTAAAAAACGCCCTCAATGTCGCTTGAAACTATTGTTCCTGAACCTATAACGCTAAGCCTGTTTTTGAATCGTGCGGTTGATGGAACGGTTATGTCCTCACCTACCCTTACGGCACCTAGATTCACGTTATTTCCTAATCGTTGAATGCTCGCGTGTTTAATGGTAGCCGTCATAGGTGCACCGTCGAAAGTGTACAAGCAAACATTGTCTAATCCAAAATTGCTTACATTTGACCAACGCTGCATATCAAAACAGTACGACCCAACTGTATTTATTTTTTGTACTGCTGTACTGCTACCTCCCCAAACAGGGGCAACTGCCATAACTCCTGTTATTGCAGTGACTTCAAAACACAATCTAAACGCAACTGTGTCCTGCGTAAAGTAACCTTGCCCAAACCCTACTGCTTGCCCTCCTGCGGGTGATGATATATTTATGCCCCCAGTGTTATTCAGTGTTCTTGTGGCTCCATTTATTGCAGAAACGCCTGATACATTCCTGTCAAAGTCATTACGCCATATATAACCTGTATTCAAAAAGGATGTATCAATTTCGTTATAAACAACATTGTCAGTCGTAATTTTAGAGTAAAATTCACTATTCGCCACAACCTCCATGATGGACAAATCGCTTATAAAAAAGGTGTCTAATCCGTTTGTCACTATTGTAAGCCGTTCGTCTCCGTTACCGTCAGTAGGCTCGGTAAAATACAATGTATGCGTTCCATCAAAAATAGGATTGACTATTATGTCCGCCCACTCAAAAGCTACTCGCACGCCGTTAACAGGGTCTACTCCTGACAACGTAAACTTTGCAACGTATTGTAAGCCTTCCGTTTTCGCACCTCCTATCAAAACACCTCTTGCAGAACTAGAACCAACAACACGCAAAGCTCCTGAATTAAAGGCTATTACACCCCCGTTAAAGGCGGTAGTTCCTGTAATGTTCGCGGAGAAATCATTTTCGTAAAAATACTTAAAAGGGTAGCTGAAAATGTTGTCTTCTGCTCTTGCATTAACCCAAGTAGTTCCGTCCCAAAATAGCCCTTCTTTGGGTTGCTCATTTGCAGTATTCACGTCAGTATTGTCGTTAATAATCTGCGCATAACTTGTTGCTGAAATTAACAGCAGAATAAATATTAGTATGTTTTTCATTTGTTAGTTATTTACAAAGTGCCGTGGCTCTTTTAGGTTGATAAGATAACTGTTTGCTCCAAGTGACGCAATGCAATACACCACCGCGCTATCATAATCTATTGCGTCACCGTCGTTGTCTGCGCTAGTAGATAATCCCCCCGCATCATTGAGATAATAGGTTGTCCCAGCAGTGTACGCAAAGGTGGCCGTTACCTGTTTTGTTCCAGCACCAAGCAATACAATGTTCCCCGTCGTGCCTTGTACGTAGTACTGGTGAAGGGTAGTATTAAGAGTAGTATTTGCAGCCGTCACAACCCCGCCAGAAGTTGAATATACCGGAGCAAAACCATACAATGCTATTGTTATAGATATTCCCCCTGTTAGCGTTCCGGTGTATATTGGGTCGCCACCGCCACCGCCAGCAGCCGCAATAGTAATCGTACTACCCGCTTCCGTAACGGTTAC